>Ga0228711_1005796_pt1 | contig 18658 bp, 8 predicted proteins | sample MedpolnodulmetaG_2_FD_177996 | JGI IMG/M metagenome (GOLD analysis project Ga0228711, IMG submission 177996) | Root nodule microbial communities from Medicago polymorpha collected in Santa Monica, California, United States - brown nodules | ecosystem: Host-associated > Plants > Roots > Nodule...
TTGTAAGGTTACCATGACAATGAGTAACTAAACTCTTTTTGTTGGGATTAAATGTAGTTAACTCTATTAGTATGTATTCCCTTTGATTGGGATGTTGTGTGATTCTAATTTATCTTATGATATTGATGTTATTTTTGCTTTTCATGTTTTGATCTTATGGATTTGAATGGTGATTGAAAAATACCTTTTGAATCTAGGTTAGAATAATCTTCTATCAATACTTTTGTTCTAGACATAGAACTTAGGTTGGTAATCACTTTGAATATTGGAACTTAAAGCTTTTGTATCATTGTATAGTGCGAGACATCGACGATACAATCGACTATTGGACCGTTTAATAGTGTGAGACATCGACAATTAAACGATCCAATAGAAATCACGATATCATTTGGACACGAATGATATTGTTGAGCAATATGTGATAATATCGATAGATAGTTAGAATCCGCAACCCAAATCCGAGAATACGTACAAGTAGGTTGATGAAGTTTAATCCCAGCATACTTATCTCCCTGTTAACTCTCGTCCCATTTATAAATTCTTAGTTTGATAGTTTATGAAACAAAACCATCGGAAAGGCTTAGAACGATATCGATTGTTGAATGACTAAGAACATCGCACCAGTCCCTGTGGAAAGGATAACAAAAATATTTACTTTTGATACTACATCAGAGTCCTTGGTTGAATTTATTCAGTTCATCCTTGAGACCTTTTAACGTTACACCAAGGCACCGAACCTTCAACCTCTGAGGTTCTCCGCCGTTGAATTGTGCATGAACGTCGATTCACCCGGCCATTGTTTCAAATCTACATAATAAGAAATTAAAAACAATCAATGAAAAACTCATTCAAACATTTCATCAAACACTTGGAGTGTAAATTATACATAAACCCTAAAAATCATAAAAATAACCCTAAAGAATTTATAAAATTCGAAAAAAATTATAAATTTAAGCAATATAACTCCATTATAACAAGTATTCATAATATTTGTTAATAACATTTCAGATCTACAACATAAATCTATTATAAATAAATAAATCAAACCCTAAAAAATTTATAAAATTCGAATTTTTTTTATAAATTTAAGCAATATAACTCCATTATAACAAGTATTCATAATATTTCTTAATAGCATTTCAGATCTATAACATAACTCTATTAAAAAAAATAAATCAAAAACTAAAAAATAAACTACAACTAAAATTATAAACATATATACTAAATAGCTTAAGTGATTACTTACTTGTGATTTAGTGTAAAAAAATTGGATGATTTGATAGAGTTTTTTTAGAGAGTGAAAAAAAATTGAAATTTTGAGAGAGAGTGAGTGATGAATGAGTGACTGGATTCTAGCTTTGTATATGTTACGAACACAACGGTAGTTAACTACCGTTGGCACCAGCGGCAATTAACTGCTGCCGGTTAATCCAACGGTAGTTAACTACCATGAGGGCTTTTGCGTAATTTTCTTGTGAAGTTATGATCGTCAAAAAGCAATTTTCATACTTTCTTGATCAAAACGCAAACTTTGCAGTGTCGTATTTAACCATACTGTGTTTTTCTCTTCTTCTCTCAGTGAGTGTTTTTAACACACAAAACAAACCATTCTTAACTTGTTAACAAAGAAAAGGTTCCATTTTTCATCTATTGTCGATTCCAACAATCATGTCAGGTATGGAAAGACTTCAAAGAATGTTCGCGGGTGCAGGTGGAGCACTCGGCGGTCATCCACCACCGGATTCCCCCACCCTAGATTCATCGGAGCAAGTTTACATCTCTTCCCTCGCACTTCTCAAAATGCTTAAGCACGGTAAAATTTCTTCAATTCACCTCTCGAATTTTCGATCCCTTCTTTCAATTTCTCATACCCCCAATTTTTTTAAACCCTAATTTTGTATTTTTTTTTTTTTGTTGGTGAATTTAGGTAGGGCTGGTGTACCTATGGAAGTTATGGGTTTGATGTTGGGGGAGTTTGTGGATGAGTATACTGTTAGGGTTGTTGATGTTTTTGCTATGCCTCAGAGTGGTACTGGTGTTAGTGTTGAAGCTGTTGATCATGTTTTTCAAACTAACATGCTTGATATGTTGAAACAAACTGGAAGGTATATTTATTTATTTTTATTAAAGTTGTTATTTTGAGTGAAGAATTCTCTTGAATTTTACATTTCTTAAATGGGAATCTAGAAGAGTTTCTTTTTTAATATTAAAAAGTTTAGATGAATTGGGTCTCGGAGGCTCACCGGGTTAGGGCAGGCCTCAACGCTCAGAGCGCTGACGGTAATCTAGACAAGTTTCTTTCTTATCATTAAAATGTTTAGATGAGTTGGGTCTCAGAGGCTCCATGGATCAGGGCTGATCAGGGTAGGCCTCATGGCTCAGAGAGCTGTGATAGTTTTCTTTTTCAACATTATAAAAGTCTAGATGAGTTGGGTCTCGGAGGCTCACTTGTGTTAGGGCAAGCCTCAAGGTTCAAAGAGCACTGTAATCTAGATGAGTTTCTTTTTTAACATTAAAATGTTTAGATGAGTTGGGTCTCAAAGGCTCACCTTGGTCAGGCAGGCCTTGAGGCTCTGAGAGTGCTAACAATAATCTAGATGAGCTCTTCTTCAAAACTAATCTGGATGAGCTTTGAAAGCACATAGCATTGTTACATTACATATTACATTTAAGTTAGACAGGATGAGTATTAGTAAGTAAAACGAATTTATGAAAATTGGAGACATATCATACCATAAGTGGCACTGTTTGAGTACTTGATAAATGATAGGGAAGTTAGAGATGTAACCATAACCATAGGATTTAAGCATGTTGTCAATAGACATGATTCATGATAGACAGGATATTATTATGTCATTTGGTTCTTGTAGCCAACTTTACTTGGTTGGAAAAGAGTTGAAGGCTCTGGCAACTGTTTTACAAGTTATAACTAACTTCAGAAAATAGTTGAAGACTTTCATCATTGCATGTTTTATGTTTCTCTCCATGAATAATGTCCGGACTTGATTGCTTTACATCAGTTATTTGAAATTTAGACTTTCTGTTTCAGGCCAGAGATGGTTGTAGGTTGGTATCATTCACATCCTGGATTTGGCTGCTGGCTTTCCGGTGTGGACATTAACACGCAACAGGTTTGAAATTTTCTTCAATCTTCATTTAATCATGGTAGCTTCTTATATATAACTTTTTCTTTAATTTATTTACCAAACATGGAAAATAAAAAGATGATATTTATGAAACTTCTGGGGGGCAAAAAATGAAGATTGAAAAGTATTTTATTTTTATTGCTAAAGATGGATGTATAGACAAGTAAACTTATTTCCTGGATTATGCTTTAGTGTTCTCTGTTCATGACATAAGATGACTGATGAGTGCTGCTTCATTTACAACAACAACAACCAAGCCTTATCCCACTAAGTGAGGTCGGGTACATGGATCAAATTACGCCATATTGTTTTATCATAAACCATATTTTGATCCAACTCATTAATCTCTACATGTGTATATCAATTGGTGCAAGCACTTGAATAGGAGACGATATGTTTCCCGTTGTACCATTGAAACTCCAAGGCTCATCATCATATCACCCCCCGTTCTTAGATTGGGGACTGTTGAGCTACTAGCAAGCTAGGTAGTTGAGTGGTATAAACTTGTGGATAAATAATACTGCTTCAGTCATGAAGTTGTGCAATACTCGAGTATCTTTTTTGTTGTGATTTAAAGTAACTGAAATGTGATTTAAAGTTGTGCCTGGAGAATTTGTAATTGAAACTAACCGTAACTAAGGAGTTTTTATGTAATACAATGAAAAGTTGAATTTATTTGAGCCATGACAATGCCTTATGTGGATAGTGCTGTTATTTTTAGAAAGTTGCACATGATATGTTTGCTACTTTTATCTATTGCAGAGTTTTGAGGCTTTAAATCAACGGGCAGTGGCTGTTGTGGTGGATCCTATTCAGAGTGTTAAAGGCAAGGTGGTCATTGATGCTTTCCGTCTGATTAATCCACAAACCATGATGCTGGGTCAAGAACCGCGACAGACAACCTCCAACTTGGGCCATCTGAACAAGCCATCTATCCAAGTGAGTGTCTTGAAAATTTATTCAAAAGTATATTTTCTGCTTTCGTTTATTTGTCTGTTGACTTTACTAAATTTGACTTCAAATTCTCCTTTTAGGCTCTTATCCATGGCTTGAACCGACATTATTACTCAATAGCAATCAATTACAGGAAGAATGAGCTTGAAGAGAAGATGTTGCTTAACCTTCATAAGAAGAAATGGACTGATGGTTTGACACTCAGGCGATTTGATTCACATTCTAAAACTAATGAACAAACTGTTCAGGTATGTTAAGATTCTTGGGTGGAAAATAGAAATATATATCATTCAACCTATTTATTTCTGTTCTCTTCTTCACACTTCAACTTTATTTATTTTTTCTTTATCTGGATTCATCATATATATGATACACTTGTGCATGTAATACATAAGCTTCATCATCTTGTAGGTATGCTAGTATCCTAGATATTTGGCATGACATGCTGTTTAAGTCTGACCACCTATGAGCAACAATTAAATTTAGATGTGGATGATTTTGCTCATTTGGTTCAGTAAATTTCACAAACATTATTTTTATCGGTCTTTCGTGTTACTTTGTATTTTCCTCTGAAGCATGGGTACTCCAAACATGGAGAAGTACCGGTACCAGGTACGCACCCGTACCGGGTACGCGTATGGTACTCATAACTTAGTACCGAACCGTACCTATTTTTACCTAGTTATTTTGTCGTAGTTGGTGCAGCAAAAACGTACGGGCGTTGAAAAAATAACTAAAATTATCTTGCTTTTGATGAAAATAGTAGAGGGGATGCACAAAAAAAGAAAAAAACTCAAGTAACATGATGATAGAAGTGTAGTAATGCACTTGAAAAATCTTTTTTTTTTTTTTTTTTTTTTTTTTTTATGTTTTATACCAACGTATCCGTACCTTCATTTTTTAAAATTTGCCGTATTACGTATCGTTACCCATACCGGGTATCATACCCGTACCTATGCATCATAGGTATTTTCCATGTCTTTGTATTTATTCTCGAGAACGGAATATCCTGTAGTTGATGATAGATTTGCTCATTAGTCATTACTATCTTGGCTTAAATTTAATTAGTAGAGTTTAATATTGAACACACACACTATACTCAGAGGAGAAAATCTTAATTGTTTTCATGGTTTTTGGGCAATTCAGGAGATGCTGAGTTTAGCAACCAAGTACAATAAGGCAGTGCAGGAGGAAGACGAGCTGTCACCAGAAAAACTTGCAATTGCCAATGTCGGAAGGCAGGATGCTAAGAAGCACCTTGAGGAGCATGTTTCTAATTTAATGTCATCAAACATTGTTCAGACTTTGGGAATGATGCTCGACACAGTTGTGTTCTAGAGTTAGGATTGTCCACTGTATTTTCCTTCATGATGTCCAGCAATATTTCATTAACACTCGTTACCTGTTTGTTAACACTTTTTTTTATTACAAAGTTATTTTGCATGTGTTCATCTCAAATGTTTCAGAGTTAAAAATGCTTCAGGATGAAATTTGTGTTTAGAGAGTCTTAGAATGCACTTGATTTCAGTTTTTTTTATGCTTTTGATACATTGTAATGTCCATCGACCTTGCATTACTATTACTGACACCTCCAAGAACTTTTAGGCGAGGTAACATCGGTTGCATTTTGTGCACAACAACACAATTTGTGCACAACAACACAATTACCGCTAATTTCGTAAATAGATTCTACCTGTCTTAGTGAAGAATGAATGAATGAATTTCAATCACATTTAAAATTCTGAGCGTGCTTTTTGAAATATGATGATACTTCTAATCTTCGGATTTGAGTTTTCTCCTGCATTTATTGCTAACTAGTGGAAATAAGCATTTTTCTATTATATTTAATTTCATGTTGTTTCTTAATTCAAATTTTAGAAAAATATATTAGATTGTTATGGGAAATATTTTAGCAGAAAATAAAATGTTTAACCAGTAGATAGTTAGTTTTCAAATTTCCTATAATTTAAGCATACATTTTAATTTAATTTTGAAAAAGAAATAGGTTGTTAATAATTATTGGCAGAATTCAAATCTGCAATGGTTTATCAGAATTCAACGTATCTTACTAATCCTTACTTTTTTTTTTTGGTACAACTAATCCTTACTTAATTCCTCATTAACATGTTAACACATTGTTAGATAGTTTGGAGTGTTAGCCAAAATTCAACATGACTCAACAAGATCAAATACAGGTCAAAAGAGAATTAGATAGTTTGGAGTGGACGCAAAATGAAGAATTAAAGAAATTTAAGGGCCACAACATGGAGTTTGATTTCTACACTCATTGTTGTACATTTAGTTATGAATTATATTAGGTTAGATGCAAGTTTGATGACATAGAATATATTAGCCAGAGTTAATTGTTCTAATGCAAATAGTATTAGTTGAATCAAATGAAAAACCCTAAGATACAACAAATCTTGGAAGTCATGATGAGAAGCAATTAGAAATTAGAATACTTTCTCATGAAGAAAAGTAGCCAGCCGCAAGAAGAAATCACAACAGTGATGGAACAAAAGGGAGAAAAGGATGTACGTACATAAGCTTGAATGATTAGAAATGGGATGATTAATGGTTTTCTGGTGCATCAGAAGTTATCTTCCGAAAATATTGGAACGTAATTTTCGAGAGCAACGGAGGGAAACTTCCGATGATTATGTATAGAGCCATTTTGGGGAGGTTTGTGAACAATTGATGAGGCCTATACAACAGTTTCCAGTCATGATTATTGACCGATACAAAAAATTGGTGAATGATACTCATTAAAGGAATATGCATTAACCTTTCTCTACCTTTTTGGCTAACACGATATTAAATTACTTTTTTGAGGGGTAGATGCTACCTCAGTAGCTTGTTACTTGACTTTTCGTGTGCTGCCTATGTATTGTATTGGTCCAACACACCCCACCAAACAAAATAAACACTTAAATATAGTTTTGGTCCTCCTATTTTGCTAAAACAATAATTTTGGTCCCTCTATTTTTAAGTGTGCAATTTTGTTCCTCCATTTTAGAAATTTTGATCAACTCGTCAGGTTGACTATCCAATATGATGATGAGTCAAAAAATTGTTCGCTCATAGCCCCTTGTATCATTTCAATCGATTTTTGGTTGACTTTGTATGTTGGTCACAACTCATCTTAACACTTAACTTTTGAATACTCTTAGCAATTAAATCATTTGTTTTTATGTCAAATTACTTAATTTATTATCACATCACCCAATTAGATGGTCGAAATAATGGATTAGTCAATTTTTTTGAAACGAGGGACAAAATTAATGTTTTGAGCAGAATCTGTTGTATTTTGCTCGTCAATTCGTTTATCTCAGCGTTTTGTCTGTTTTTTATGTTGGCAGCTTAGTTGTTTTCAGCTTGCTGTTTTTTTTCTGTAGAATTCTGCAGGCTTTTGGTATTGTTGTGGTGATGGTTTAGTCTCCCCGCCCGGGATAATGTGTTCCATAGGCGCAAATGCAAATTCATTACCTTTATATGAAGAAATTGCGTTCATCTTTTGATAAAATGCCATATTCCTGTTGGAGTTTCTTGCTGTAATGTTGACCTGAAAATTATAATATAAGGTGTTGCCGTCTGTGTGATTGAGGCTTCTGTTATGTTGAACCCTACTGGTGAGAACTCGTCATGGGAGGAGTCTGCGACATAAAAAATTATGAGCAAGGTTATAGGCGTAAAAAACATTCCAATTAAGTTAAACAACTTAAGCAATATTCAAACATCTCTTGATCAAGATCAGAGACTCTTAAAACATCTTTGATAATGATAAGTGAACTTGATGATTAATTTGTAGGCTAAGGTCTAGGTGATTGATGAGCTATGCTGCAATGTATAATGGAACAACTTTGTATAAATAACTAAATTGAGTTGTAGCATTCCAATATTAGCCATCAACAGCCATAATAAAAAATAATCCGGTAACTGAAAACAAAACTTGGAAAGATAATCACAGCTTACACTTATATTGGTTGAATAAAATGAAGAGCTAATCGTGAATTCCCCCGGAATAAAAAAAATCATGCTATTTATTTTTTGGACCCTAAAATCCAATTTCAATCCATATCAATCAAATCCTAAACCATAATTTCAATCCAAATCAATCAAATTGCCTCATCTAAACTAAATTAATCTTTCAACTAAAATACCAATCAATTATACTCGAATAACTGCATCTAAGAGCATGCGGTAACATTGAAAGTAGGTGCCAATTCGTCGTTGGAAATCAAAGGAATTCTCAAATGTGGACAATGCACAATTGGGTAGAGTTCAAACTACAGCCTACTTTGATCCCTTTTGCAAGTAATTTCTTTTATCATTTTTTTGGTCTGAATACATTTCATTTAGTTAACTAAAGAATGACATTAATATAAAATTATAAGTGCCCTTTGAGCTTTGCAGCCTACTTTGATTTCAAGTGATCCTTCAAGATAAAACTTTAAGTTTGTAAAATAACCAAATTTAAGTTTAGAAAATCTCATAGTGATGACTATATTCCATCTTTAAACTAACCTGATTTGGATGAGTCAGAAGCTATGCTTTAAGAGACATATACTCTTCCAACTAACCGTTTACTGATTCATATCTTAAAATCAAACTCTCATTCTAATCCATTCCTCTTTGGGCGTTGAATTGAATGGTAGAAATTTAGTATGAGGAGGTCTATATATGCAGTTTGGGTAGATTTTTGTTACGATTAGCATTTGAGTTGAACATGTAAGGATGTAATCATATATAAGAAAGAAAAAAAGAGAGAAATGGTATTGAAGGTGAATGCATTTTTTGTTTGTTCATGTTTTTGGTACACTGGAGTGAAAATTCTTAACCAAGCTTATCCCTCTCAATAAGCAATGTTCATTAACCTTGCATTCCTAACATCTCCAAGAAATTTTAGCAGAGGTAAGAACGTTCCAAATATATACTTGAAGAGGCTAAGGCTTGCACACAACATCGATGAATGGATAATTATTGTCGTCCCATGAATTCTTATGATGCATTAGACAAACCATTGACATGCTTATTCAAATTACCCGAATCTGAAAAACAAGCCCCTCAATTTTTCCACTTCATGGTATATTTTTAAATCAAGTTTTCAAAAAAAGGTTTACAACAAAGTAATAAACTCAGTTTCATTTCTAAGTTTGCAACTGAGTCAACTCAAAATTGATAACTAGAATATTATGATTTCATTAGTCAACTCCGTGACTTTAACAACCTTAGTTGAGAGAGATACAATATTGACCGGTTTCATTGTACAATACACTCGTGACTTTTTGGCTCTTGCATAATGTACGATACGAGGGTGCCATGCACTGTAGAATCCGCCCTTGAATTACCTCAAACTCAACCAACTCATCTATCGTAATAGGGTTACAAATTTACCATTCATGCATGTGTTGGAATAGTTATATATTATATTTGAGATCACTAAATGTGAGTATTTTCTTACTTTTGTTCAAGATTAAAGATCAACTTAGTAAGTGACCGTATCAAATAATGTTCTTATTGTTGATGTCGTAGATTTTGCTTGTGCATGAACTTAGTATATTTTTCCCTATTTGTTTTTCTAGTTTTGTTTCTTTCTCAAAAACAAAAAATGGTACCTACCGTGGTTTTGGAGAAGCAACTGAACAATGTCATTATTGAATTCTTTTTGAAAGAAAGTGATTATTGAGTTAGATTCATATATTATTTTTATGTGTAATATTAATGCTTCATCTTGGTTGATTTTGGTCAAATTATGCTTGATTGTAAATCTTTCTTCTGAAGGTTGGTCAATATTAGTGTGGTGTTTATTAGAAGTAAAAAGTTAAAGCGAAACCCTAAGTCCTAATGGAATAGTAAGGAGTATTACGTACAAACCGACGGTTGTTTAATAGGCCTTTCAAATTGCTCACATTTTTTTTTAAAATCCAATCAAGAGTTATGATTTGAATGAAGTTTACACAAAAAAAATCTGATGGGGAGAAGAGTAATTTTCTGCCGTAAATAACTTGGTTTCTTTTTCTTTTTCTTTTTTTTTTAGAAAAAAATTAAATTAATCCACTAAAATTAACATAGCATCTTAAGAACTGAGTTTTAGCAATCTGTTTCATTTGGGTCTCGCATCATGTGCGATATGAGGATGTCGCACACCCTAGAAGCCACACTTGACTTAACTCAAACTCAACCTACTCATCTATCATCATACAATTATAAATTTACCATTCATGCATGTGCTGAATTTTTCATATACCAAAATGATAAATGACGAATTTGTGAAGGCTACATTGTTTTTTTATGGCTGCTCTAAAGTGCACGAAGAAGTGTAGGCCTCAGGGAGTCGTTGACGTGGGTGAGGAATATGCAAGAGCAGGAAGTTAGAAAAAGACAATATAGTATCACATTTAATAGAACATTAACATTAAACTTCATTTGATATTTAACATGTCAATTTTTAGAATAAAATCATATATAATATTACATTTCAATTCTAGTTTATGATTATAAATTACAATATGCAGAAATTAATGTAGGTTTATAAGTTTAGTTACTGAAAAGTTAGACTTTTTTTATATTTGAATCCAAAATGCAAGACCTAATATTATAATAATAGTAATGTTTATTATTCATATTTATTTAGTAGATTCTTAGTAGGCCTAAAATAAATTATGCATTGTTGTCCGATCTTTCTAAATAGGTTTTAAAAAAAGTCAAAGTCTTTTCCTCAAAAATAAAAAAAATCAAAGTCAAAGTTTTTTTATAAAAAAAGTCAAAGTCTTTTCTATTTAAAAACAAGTTTGATTTGAATGAATTTAGCCTAAATTATATCGTCGGTCGGTTTGACTTATTCACATCTTCATACAAGTGTAGTTTTTTGTTAGGAGAAGTAAAAAGTAAAACCAAGACTCCTAATGAAATAGTTGGGAGGGTTACAACAAACCTTGGCTCTATTTATGTCAAGAGGCCCAATTGTTTCTATCATTTGCTAGAGTAAATCAAGTCACGCGTTAAAATCAAGAGAATCCAACTTTGTAGATGGGTGGAGATTTGGAATGGAAATAAGCTTGGTCGAGCTAAGCTTTACAAGACCTGAGTTTGGCCAGAGCAAAAACTTCAAGGCCTAACCCTGATATGTTAATTGTCATATGGTTAATTTCATGTTCTCCATTAAAGCGACCAACTCATTCTAAAGTCTAAAATCAACGGTTAATTTTAAAAATTCATTTCAAATCATGAATTTATTACAATAAATTTTTTTAGAGGATGAATTTGTTATATTAATATCTTTGATTTTCTGACTTTACACTTTTTCCAAATCCTCAATTCCAACCTCATAATCATTAACTTCACCATCTCATTGTCTATTGATAAAAAACAACCTCTGAAAAACACACATACACAACATTACAAACATACAAATAACAGTCTAACAACATAGTTTGCACTCTTTCTCTTCTTCCTCAGTTTTTTTTTCTTTCGAAAAAATGGCTTTACCTTCAATACTGTTTCTCTTCTTTTCTTTTATCTATGATTTTAGCAAAGGTTTAATCACTACATGCTCAACTCAAAAGTAACAAAAATATACGCAAACTGCATAAACTTTGCCATACTAAATTCCTACCTCCACTACACCTACGTCCCAATGAACTCCACCCTGTCGGTGGTCTTACTAGAGTCCCCGCCTGCTCAAGGTGGTTGGATTTCATGGAGAATAAACTCAATCACCACATAATGGTTGGGGTGTTTGGGTTTATTCCCCGTGGAAATCTAACCAGCTGGAGTTGACGGGGCCGCTATGAAGACCATCGAGAGGGTGTAATTTGTTGGGTCATACGTGTAATAGAGGCATGAATTTAGTACGGGAAGATCTACGTAGTTTAGGTATATTTTTGTAGAAATGGTATTGAAGATGAAGCCATTTTTTTTTAGAAAATAGATCTATGTTGTTATATTGATATTTTTATGTTTGTTGTGCCATTGTGCGTGTGTGTGTCTTTTTTTGTTTTGTTATGATGAGTTGGTGAAGTTAATGATTATAAGGTTGGAATCGAAGGTAAAGCAAACATGAAATCAAACGAACAATTGAAAAATTAAAAGAACAAAAATAAAAGAATGATACCGTTGAAACCATTCGATATATAAAATTTGTTAGACAAGTTAATAATATTAAGGTTATTTTATTTATTTGTTCATAAAATTTTACTCCTAACAAGTGTGACCATATCAAAGTGGTGCTAACAATGAGTGTGTAGGTTGGCTAGCTTAGATTGAAACTTCCTTTGATGACTCCATGAAGATTTTTTTATAATTCCTCTCTCATCCAAGTCATGTTTTGATTGTTGTTTTAGGTGTTCCTCGGCCAAGAGCTTGATAGGTTTTTCCCTATTTATTTTTTTTCATTTTATTTCTTTCTCATAAAAAGTTGCACCTCCAATATGGCTTAGGAGCAACAACTAAACAGTGTCATCATTGAGTTCTTTTTTAAAGAAAGTGATTATTTAGTTAGATTCCGAAATTATTGTTAGCTGTAATAGTAAAACTCAAGATGATTTGGGAAGAACTAAGAACCTTAACTTAAGATGAACAATCAAAGTCTAAAACATGTTAAATATTATGAATGGTTTTTTTGTGCAACACATTTGTCCTTAATCATGTCAAATTGTCAAGTGTTGTTGATGAAACAAAAGGCTAAGGTTTGACCGGATTGATTTATTTACGCTTATTCACTGGCATAAGCAACTGTGAGCATGTTTTGGACACCTTATAATATGTCCATAAGATATTTTCAACTTATTTTGGTAAGCTCTTCAGACTAGCTTAAGAAAACAACTTATAGCTTATATGAAAACAGTTTAACTTTATATCATCTTTTGTTATAGATATAGCTTATACGTGAACACTTATAAGTAAGTGTTTTATGCATAAACGCATAAGCATTTAATCAAACCGTTTATCCAAACTCGACCTATGACTCAATTTGGATCATCTTCTAGCTTACTGAGCTTCACAATTAGCTAAGGAAGAAATTAAATAATAGAGCTTCTTGAAAAGAAAAAGAAAATTGATGCATAAGCTAATTTATAGAAGAATCAATTGTTTAAGAAACTCATACTTATTGCAAGACTCTTTAAATATTTATTTTCTTTGTGAATGTTTCTTGAAAAATTTATCCAAAGTGACTGACTATAGGTCCATTAATCCTTCATGGACTAATTGTTACTTTAGTGTTTGTGATTAATTCTGCAGATGTTAATGATGAGAAATGGCTATAGCTTGCATCCAATGTCTTTATCAGGAGGATCGCGACCTACGATGTTTCCTCAGACTGAGTTGTTCGATCTTGATGAGGGTCATAGTGGATTTCACAATTCTAACAATGCAATTAGCCAATTACCCCGCCTGCTAACAATGAATATTTCGCACGGCAAGCTTTTAGTTTTCCAGAACAATGCAGCATCTCAAATCAATCTGTTATTATGCCCTTGACGACCAATATAGCTTCATTTGATACCTCATCAAGTTTTCAAACCTCTATTAAGGTTCATATTGGATACTTTAACACTTAAATTCCATAATACATACTAATTTTCATTACTTCATTCATTAGTTAATGGCTTAAATAGGTCTTTCGTCCCTGCAAATATAGGGTATTTGAATTTTCGTCCCTGAAGTTACTAATCCTTCCAATCTGCCACTGCAAATATTAATCATTTGAAAAATGGTCCTAATTACATCTGATTAGTAACTTCAGAGACGAAAATTCAAATGACCTATATTTGCAGAGAGGAAAGACTTATTTAAGCCAACCACCTCGCCCAATCATCACTTGTCACATGGGCACCATGTCGCTAATGACAGCCCACCTCAGCAAAAAAAACCTAATTAGGACCAAAAGTCAAATGATTAATATTTACAGTGGCAGATTGGAAGGACTAGTAATTTGAGGGACGAAAATTCAAATGCCCTATATTTGCAGGGACGAAAGACCTATTTAAGCCTTAGTTTATTTAAATTAACAACTCTTATTTGTGCAATGTGAAGGATAATTTCTGCAACAACATGCCACAACTGATTTTGGATACAACAAGGATTGGAAAAACTCCTTCTTCAGATGTGTCTTAAACAGCTTGAATTCATAGGAGACAGAGAAATTTTAGACTACATTCCATTTTGTAAAAGGGTAACTTTTTGTTCAGACATCTTGTCTACACTTGAATTCAAATTTGACACTTGATTAGGTTGTTTGTGGCACAACTGGTAACACAGTTTGACACAATCTTTGTGCCATTGATAACTACATTGAAATGTAATAACATTTTAAGAATTCATCAATTACAAAAAGAAGCTAATGAACATTGTGCAACATGTAACCACTTGCTTTAGTTGGTTTAAGCTTGAGTGATTAAATTATTGCAAATCAGTCGTTGTAGTATAGTGGTAAGTATTCCCGCCTGTCACCCGGGTGACCCGGGTTCGATCCCCGGCAACGGCGATTTTTTGTAGTGAACTACTTAGTTGGTCGATTCAATTCGACCCCTTTTCTGGCTGGTTGGCTAGTGTGTAACATAAAATTTTGATTTCTGTATAAGGTTGATAAATAATGGATCATTGAACTGTTAAAAAGAAGGAAGGCTAAGCGGTAAGCATAAGATTGTAGGTTGGATAATTGACACAGGGGACTGTTTATAACTACGGCACATTATTTTTTGACAATTGCGGGTGATTTTTTTGGATTTATTTACTGAATGATAAAACATAAGTGGCACAAACTCTGCGTAGTTATAATGGTACTGAGTTCACTTGTCTAGGTGCTCACTTTGCTGAGAATGGAATAATACATCAGACCTCATGTGTTGGAACCTCTCAACAAAATGGGAGCCCATTGAATTTTGGGAAGAATGTGTATAAACAAATCAGCTGCAAATTAGTTTTGATTATTAGTATTGATTGCTGTAAATAGTTTTGCCATCTTGTAAATTATTAGGGGAGATAAGATTATAATTTTATCATTTAAAGGTAGGATATGTGTTGTATATATAGGCCCTCAACCAATTAATAAAATCATCTGAGTATATATTTAACATGGTATTTTAGTGAATAAGACTGTATATAGTATCACATTTCAATTTTAGTTTATGACAATAAATTTAAATATGCAAAAATTGATGTAAGTTAACAAACTTTAATTACATAAAAGGTTAGGAAAAATTATAATTTAATTCAAAATACAAGATCATTATATATGTACCTATAATTTTAATCAAAATCAAAATTTCATAAAAATTACTGGTCTAAGTTTATACACATTATCGCAAAAAAAATAGAGGTTGTGCCCGTCTCGACTCTAGTTATAATAACTAATATAATAATTCTCTACAAAAAACTTATATAATCATGGTAATAATAATAAAATAAATATTATTCATATTTATTTAGTTCTTATACATAATCTACTGCAGCTCTTTTATACATAATCTTACAACCAACTCAACTGAAAAACTGATGAATAACTGAATGACAACATTTACAAAATTTGAGTGAAAGGTTTCTCTAAGAAAAAATAATTTTTGTTTTTGTTTTCACAGTTGTAGTTTCATCCTTGCGATAGAATGATTCTACGCAGCTTGTTTATTCAGATATTATAATATAGAAGTGTGGTTATGTACAATATGATGCTACAAGATTATGATGAATGGGTGGGTTCAAAAGGAATTATATTATCTAAATCAGTTTTCTAGCTAAAATAAATAAATTGTTTAAGCTTATTTTTATTGTAGAAACAACAGAGGAAGTGAGTATTTCAATGTAATGTAACATTACTCTTTTGCAAGTAACTTCTTTTATCACTATTTTGTGGTCTCAATACATTAAGAAGTATGTAACACGTGAGCAATTCATGGAAAAATAATACAAAAAAAAATAAAATAAATAGTTTCGGAAATTTGATAGTATTGAAAAATGTCATTAAGGTATGATTTAAGAGACATATACTTTTTCAGTTTATATCCATCATTAACGTCACCGTTTACTAATTCATACCTTAAAAACAAACTCTCATTTTTACTTCCTCACTCTTTGGGCGTTGAATTGAATGGTTCAAGGCCACTCATTCTCATTCTCATTTATAGCCCTATTTGCTGGATCTGATCTCATTCCATGGATTATATATATATATATACACACACACACTGCACCTCACTTGTTCTCAATCTCATCACTCTCATGTGATCTTTATCATCACTAGGAATGGTGTGGCGTAAGTTATTGTTGCGTTTTCATAGCCATATTTGTGTTATTTTTTAAACGCAACAATAACTTGCGCCCCTACCATTCCTAGTGATGGGGGAGGCTATACAATTTAGGTAGATTTTAGTTCTTGTTAGCTTTTGAGTCAAACATGTAAGGGATGAAATCATTGCTTAAAACATAGATACAAGAAAAAAGAGAAATAAAATATGTTGTTATATTGTTTTTTTTTGTTATGCAAGTGTGCATGTGTGTGTGTTTATTTAGTTTTGTTTAGTAGACAGTTATGATGAGTTGGTGAATGAGTATGTGATTGGAATTGATGGGAAAGCAAATAACATGAAATTAAAAGAAGTTTTAAAATGTTAAAAGAACAAAAATAGAAGAATGATACATGTGAAACCATTTGATATGATATATAAAATTTGTTAGACAAATCAATGATATTAGGCTTTTATTTTATTTATTTGTTCGTTAAGTGACCTGATTTCATTTCTTTCTTATATATACTGCATCTGATATTCTCATTCTCATCATTATCACATTGTCTTTATCATCACTAGTCGTCGTTGTTCCTTAAACTTTTAGATCTATGTGGTGATGAGCAGGAGCAATTCGTTATGTGTGTGTGGCTAGCTTCTGAATCATCCAATTTTCATGAAGCTTTTGAATGAATTGGCAAGAATACAACTATGAACTAAAAGGTGTGCATAATTGGGATCCAGAGGTATCATTTGATCCATTTTTGTTCTTTTAATTTCTCAACAGTTTTTGTTTCCTTAAGTTCATGTTCTTCGAAAATGCATAGTTCTCGTACTAAATTTATACCTCCATTACACCCATGACCCAATAAACTCCACCCTCTTGGTGGTAACGGCCCCACATTTCCGGTTGGTTGGGTTTCAAAGGAATAAACCCAACCGCCACAGGAACGGTGAAGGTCCATGTAATTGGTGTGTTTAAACACTAGCTTGCCTTTAAAATATAACACATAATTGTGAAAATGTTGTACCTTGTATCTTACATTAGTTATTTTTATAATGTAAGATGTAAGGCACACTGTTTTCATAGTCATGTGTTATTTTTTAAAGACTTCAATTAAGTGTGCGCTCACCATCCCTTTGCCGGTTGGGTTTTTCCCCATGAAACTCAACCACTTGAAGTTGGTTGGGCCACTAGAAAGACCATCGAATGAGGTGTAGTAGAGGTAGGAATTTAGTACGAGGAGGTCTATGCAATTTGGGTAGATTTTTGTTAGTGTTAGCTTTTGAGTTGAACATGTAAGGATGTAACCGGTGCTAAAATCATATATAAGGAAAGAAAAAGAAAAAAGAGAAATGGTGAAAAAAAATGATTATGAGGTTGGAACTGAAACCATTCGATATATGAAATTTGTTAGACAAGTTAATAATATTAAGGTTTTTTTCTTTATTTGTTCATAATTTTTTTGTATATTTCACTTGATCTTGCTGGTTCTTATCGATTATGATTATAACACAGAAGAATGTTAACTTCACACAAATTAAGTTTCGTGTCAATGTTGTTGTTATATTCTTGCTCTTCCTTCCATTTGTTGTTGTATCACTCTCAACTCAAAAAGATATTAAACGGTGACAAGATATGTTCAGTCCCGCTCCCACACCAAGAGGTTCAAGCCCTTTTCAACTTAGATATGATATGTTAGTACTATTTGTGACTTGTATTTGTGGTTTTGTTGGAACTTTGACAACAATAGATAATCTTGGTCACTCAATGAAAAACATAATCCGGTAAGCATTTGTAGTTGGAATTATTTAGGACATGTTTCCTCTAAATTTGTTTATGAATATTAATCCTATTTGGATTGGCTTATGTATAGTCCATTTGGGCTTATTTTATGGCATAAATGCTTATTAGATTGTGTAGGAGAGAATGTTTTAAGTTTATGAGCTTCCATGGTGGGGGAATTTGGATTCATGATAAAATCCGCTAAAGCTTTGATACTTACGCTTTAAATTTTTGGAAACTCTTGCAAACTTTTGAGTTGTTGAAGACACAAGATTAGCATTTTTCCATTTTAGTAAAATGAAAATCAATGAAAGATATTGAGTTAAGAGTGACATTGGTGGAATAGCTTAAAACATTATATTCTCAATATATTGTGCTACCTGAACATTGGTTGGAAAGATGGTGTTTGTGAGAAAGTCCAAATTTATATCAGTGCACTTTCAGTAAAAATTGAACAAGAAAGTGAAGCTTCTTTAGAAGTATACATGCAATTGTGCATTCTTTAACAAATGTATCATAAAGTAACTATGGTTTTTTTTTTTTTTTGTTTT
>Ga0228711_1005797_pt1 | contig 18656 bp, 14 predicted proteins | sample MedpolnodulmetaG_2_FD_177996 | JGI IMG/M metagenome (GOLD analysis project Ga0228711, IMG submission 177996) | Root nodule microbial communities from Medicago polymorpha collected in Santa Monica, California, United States - brown nodules | ecosystem: Host-associated > Plants > Roots > Nodule...
TCTTTTATTTTTTTTTATTTCTATTTTAGTTTTTTATTTAATCTTTTTTAATAGGTCCAAAAATAAAATGTCCAAGGTCCAAAAAAATTTCATCTCAAGTGTGACACCAATCATGCCAAATTACATTGTCAACTTTCTCTTCTAAAAAATCATTCAAATTTCAATCCTCATCAAAGTCCATTAAATCAATGTTCCATTTTTAATCAAACCATAGAACCTATAAATAGAGCTCTCATCCCTCACAATTTCACACACCAAAAGTTCTCTTGAGTTGTCAAAGAACTTTTCTCTCTTCTCCCTCCTTTAGCTTGTGTTGACGAGCTATTATTTTCTTCTCCGTCTTTTTCTGTCCCTTCGGATTTAAAAAGTATTCTTAAGGCCATAGTCTCTTCAGTTTATAATGTCCCTTCGGAATTAAAAGTGGTCTTAAGAACATAGTCCCTATTCAGTTTATTGTCTTTACTGTATTATCTATTTAGCTCTCATATATCAAAAAATGCAAAAAATTTTTTAGCTTAGATTAAGGGATTTTGTGGTGATCCAACGTCACTACGAAATTTCTGCACTTTTATTTTTATTGTCACGTTAGTTTAATTTTTAGGTTTTAATTAAATTTTAAAAAGAACAAAAACATTACAAATAACCAAAAATCACAAAAAATCATTTTCATAATAAACCTTGATTTTCAATCAAGTGATTCCCTTTTATTTTTATTCTTTCTTAATCAAATTTCAATCAAATTTAATTATACCTTAAGTCTTTTTTTTCTTTTAATATTAAAAAATTCAAACAAATTCTCATTTGCCACTTGGCTTTTATTTTAACTTTTTTCAAAATTAATAAAAAATACAAAACAAATCAAACGGCAATTTTTACTCCGAACTACGAGGTTTTGATCCATTACGGATACGTAGGCAAATGACCTAGTCCTTCCAAATCATAAAAAATGTAAATAAAAAATGTTCCTTTTTTCTTTTAATCACCATTTAACCATTTTCAAAAGCAAGCAAGTTATAGCCAAAAAATTAAATAAAATCAAAAGGTTCTCGTAGAGTACTACAAATATTTAGGGTGCTAACACCTTCCCTAAATATAACTAACCCTCGAACCCTAAATCTTTTCAAAAATGGCTTATTTGAATTTTTTCCCTTTTCTTTAAAAAATTAAAAGTTCAAGTCGTGAAATAAAATTAGTGAGTCAAACTCTAATCAAATAGCTTTGACCTTCAAAAAATGACGCGACACTCACACTTTGATCTTTTTGTCCAAAAGTTACAAACATTAAACCCTCACGTAAGATTAAAGTGTTATTCAGTTGTAACTTAAGAGATTAAAATATTTATTTAAATAAAAAAATATTTTGATGTCTTAGTTACAAACATTAAATATTTAATGTACTAAAAGTCTAATGTTTGTATTTATTGAAAAAAATTGTTTAATATTTACAACTTATTATATCCAAGTGTCTAAAGTTTAATAAACAAAAATTAAATGAAAAAACTTACGGGACAAAAGTAAAACATAAAAAGAACTTAAAGAAAAAACAACATAAATTTAGCCTAATATTTTTAGGAAAATGTTAACAAGTGTCCTAAGGACATTGTTTAAGCATCTAAAAGTAACAACTTTTGTATTATAAATTGTACGGTTATGACTTTAACAAGTGTTTGATTTGTACTTTCAAGATATAATTTCTTTTTGTGGATTCCTTAAACAATGCCTCTAGGACACTTGTTAATAAGTCCCATGTTTTTATATGAATATAAGATCTTTCAAATGAGATTAAATTCAGCAATGAAATAAATGTGTTTGTGTCATTTTGTGTGTGTGTCCTTAAGCTTTTTCCAGGTTGTCTCCACTTGTGATCACCGAATTTAATTGGTTATAGGAAAGTTCTCTTCTCACTTCATCTTTTTACAAGCAAGAGCAAATAATATATATTATCAACTATGACAAACTTTCATCTCTCTCATTTATCTGTTACTTTGAAGTGACAACCTAGCTAGCTCCCATTAATCATGTAATTTATTAGTTCTTCTAATTAATATAAATTAAAACCATCCCACATTTTATGGTTTAGCTTTGAAGAACTGCCCCCTCTTCAAACTACATTTTATTTTATTTTAAATTGGAAAGTCTCTTGTGAATAAATTAGTATATGCAAAGTACCTTGAACTAGCTATATTTATTTCCATTATTTGTTTGTATATCCTCTTGAAAATGAAAGCTTTCTTCAGATGTTTCTCAATCATTAAGCAAGACCATGTTCCTTTGTAGTTGGTATTATTTAGATGTGCAATACTTAGTTGGTATATTATGTAGTCGCTTTTGAGCTGCATCATCATATCAAGGGTACATCTTTGAGATGTGGATTAATTAGTTTAACTAAAATATCACATTTTAACTATACCTCATTTTCTCATTAACAATGTTTCACATGCAGACTAATTATATAAAATAAATTAGTTAACTCATCTTTAGTAGGTGCGTTGCTTAAAGACATAAAATTAATCGGTCAATTTCTAAGTTCATCAATGACCATTATTTTTAAAATACAGCTCTTATTAATTAGATGTAAAAATTAGTGAAAAAGAAAGAAAAAAACTGACTAATATTTTGATCAAATTTATATCTTGGTCTTAGTTTACTAATTATTATTTTATAGTGTGCTATATGTGTAAAGAACAATCAATTTATTCTATTAATACATGAGACTTCTTCTAGATTTAGTATATAAGAGGGAAATCCAAGCCCTAGATATCTGGCAATCATCATAAACGTGTGGCCCTCAGTGTCGGCTTGACTAGTCTTGCTAAGACACTTGTCATAATTCATGTTCATCCTTCTTGCAAAATACAAATAAGACCATATGTTATATACTAACATTTTCATAGAAATTAATAGTAACATGAATGAATGAGTATCTTGTTATCTTATTCATCCTAGGTACCTATAGCTTCCTAGCTAGACCTATTTGCGTATCTGATACTGTTGATTAAGGAATAACAATACTATTACTAAGTTAGTTCTAACCAACACGTGCACCATTTTGTCTTATATGTATGCACTATACTTACAAGGGTTGGTCCATTATTATTTCGGTATCCTATTGTTAAATAATATCAATAACTAGAAACTTAATATATTACTTGTGGAATCATTTTTTGGATGCATTTATACCTCCATGATTAAGAGAAATATGAGTTGCTTCAAAATAACGATCAAGATAAATTAAACCATGTTATTTCAATCAAACATAAAAAAACTCTTATTTTTTATATTTTACAATTTACACATATTATCAAAATACACATAAAAATCATAGGATATCTGTCGTATTTGACATTAAAAATACCATTTATCAATATTTTTACATAAATTAATTATGAATTTTGTAATATATTCAAGAACTTTAATTAAAAAATCACTTAGAATGTACATCATACTCCTAATAAATTAAAATGAAAACAGCTAGTTGAAAATGTTTTATTTTTCTTTTGAGAGGAGCTGGTTGAAAATGTTGAACCGTGTGGTATTAATTATACAAATTATTAGTATCGTCATCTTTGGTTGGGTTGTCCTCCACAAATCAAGACCTTAAGAAAGCCAGACCTTTATTTTATCGTTTTGTTATTATTCCACCACCCTCTAAATTCTGATTTATCATTTGGTTTGTTTTGTCTAGATTCGTGCATTCCATTGTTTTTTTAATTCACAAGATTTATTTGAAGTATAATTTAGTACAGCACGAAACACTACAGAGCTGTTGCTGACGTGGAATTGATCAAGCGTGGGGCTTCACGACATATGTAGTCAAAAATCAAAAATAAAAGAATAGTATGCCACTCGTGGACTATCTGATTACAACTATAAGAATTAATAACAAAATACTACATTTTTTTTATACTCATATTAGGACACCTATAACTCTCTAACACCTTGTCAATACCTTGATTCCCTCTCCATCTCTCTTTCTATTACATTCAATTTATCACATTTATAACACTACTCTTTTTATCACCTTGTTCTAACACGGAATTAGAAATTTTGATATGCGGGGCAATATCATATACTATAAAATGTTTATATAAAAAATATATCGATGTATTCGTGATAAAATAATTTTAAATATAGTAACCGCGCTACGTAGAAAATTAGAGATTACAAAAACTATACTGTTTTATATCAAGATATTCAAAACACATAATTATCTATGAATTATATTTCTCCACGAGTAGTCATATTTTAAAATTATTGTATGATCTTTTTTTAATTTTTAACACTACCAAATATATCTTTGATTCTTCACAAATAAAATTATTTAGTTTTTTTTGTGGGGTCAAATTAATTTTTATTGAAAATAAACAATATTCCGCTAGCCGAAATAGGCAAACAAATGATTTAAGAATAGGCGAGTTTTCTCTCAGCCGATGGAAGGTTTGACGAACACCATTGTAGTTGAACAAGGGTCAGTTGATTCTTTCTCGAGTCTATGGAAGAGTAGATAGGTCTTGAAGATACCGGATTTAGTCAAAACTCAGTAAAACTAGTTTATGAGGCACTCAACCTATGCTCCATAAGGCACTAACCCTAAGGAGCGATGGGCAATGATGCATGTTTCAAGGAAGGCTGAACGCATTGTACCTTGTTAACGGATCATGTTGCGAGGTGGAAAGTTGTCATCCGAATGTGGGGGCACTACACATCACCTCAACAAGGGAAAGTTGTACACCAAACTCAACACAAACTTGGGAAGGTATAAAAGGTGTTTCCATGACAAATTCTATTGGTTTCAGCCTAAAGTTACAACAAAGGAGTGGGGTAACATGCGTTGCACTTGATATAAATACACATTCAATATCTCATTTTAACACTCTTTTTCTCTTTCTCTCGAGGTGTACACACCATATATAACATTTTCCATAAATTTATCATTGGAAGAAAATTATTGTGGTGGGACAATATGTATTATGTATAATGTCTACAAAGAAATATGAATCGGAGTAACTCTATAGAAATTTATTTTGGAGTAATTAAGTTTATCGTCACCCATATATATCATTTCATCTTTGATTCAATTTTTTCCCTCTATATATAATCATTCTCCTCACTTAGTGGGATAAAACTTGGTTGATGTTGTTGTATAGTCATTATTCTTATACGGAATAAAAAAGTTACATACAATATTTTTTATTTGTGGATGAGGTCAACATGTTGGTTGCTATACTCTTTATACTGGACAAGAGAAAGTGATTGAAAGTTTTTTTTCTTTAACACTTTGATTGAAAGGTATGAAGTACTTATTAAATGACAACTATACCGTATTGCTAGACAAACTGCGACCACCACGGCTTAAACAATTCCAATCTATAAAGTCCCTCTTTCATGTGTTCTAAGCGAGTGTCACTATCTTTTGTTTCACTCGTTGTTGGATATATTCTGCATCTTTTCATGTCTTTTAAATTTGCTTGGTGCTTTAAGCTTCGATTACCTGTACTTATAGAGGACAATTATTATTCTCATGACAAAGATGATCCACCAGCAAATGTTGATCATTTGTCTAATCCATCAAATCTTATTGCAACATAACTAATGATTTCCAATTAACATAACCATTGATTTAAATTTGCATTAATCTCATATGTCATATTTTAATAGGCCAATAATTCATACGATATTTTTTTATGCAAGATATATGAAATTATTTTTACCCGTGATCAAATGATCAATAAACAATAATACAAAAATGCGTAAGTCCATGAATATTATGTTTACAAAGATTGATTTTGTCATTCAAAAAGACCTAGCGATGTAGCTTGTTGACCGCTTGTCTTTCTATCTTTATGTAAATAATTAGTATTGACCATATTATAGAAATCAAATTGACTTGCCTCCGAGTAAATTCAACTTTACAATCATAATGTAAATTGAGAATAGAGTCGCACCGGTTAATAATTCATATGATTTACTTACTGAAATCTATACCTTTTGTCTTAACTTTCGGTTCTCAAAGAAAATGGTCTTTTAGTAGAAGTTTTGTCAACAAATATTTATTCTATTGAGAATTCAAATTCAGGTAACATTTTTTTCTATATATATATTTCACTTTTTTTCTCTCTACTTTCATAGTATATATAGATAGATCCTAACTATTTTTTAATTACTCTTCTATACATTTTAGTTGTCGTTTTAAGATAATTTACACATATAAATAAATCTCATAAACTTGTTATCCTTTTTCTTTTATTTATAACGTCTCTTTAACTTGTATGATACACAGTTACAGATTAATGTGGGATAAATGTTGGAAGACAAAAATGTGTGGTGGGTAACAAATAATGAATGGTAGTTACCAAGTTATCGACAAAAAAAAGTTATAGACAAAAGTTTCATTAACTACAATATATCATAAACTACATTAGTTAATAAACACTACTAAAAAAACAAAAATTAGTGAGGAAAATTTAGTGAGGGAAAACGTGAAATTCCTCTCAAATTCCGTCACTAAATTTTGCGACCAAAGAATTTGTGAAAGATTTCATTTTTTCCGTCACTGATTTTCCTCCCTAATTTTGCTTTTTCTAGTAGTGAAATAACTTACTCTTTCTTTGAAAGATAGATAGCCTTGTAAAGTTGTAAGAACTAAGATGTTTCTTTTTATTTGTAAACAAATATTAACTGTGACTGCCCTTGTCAAATGAAAAACCTGAGTTCTAATCCATTCTCACATTCGTCTCTCTTGATCATATGTTTATGTAAGCGGGGGCAATCCGCACCTCATAAGTCGATTTTGTGAGGTTGTGTTAGATTCAACAAAGATTTTTAATATGGTATCAGAGCCTCTCCAAGGTTCATTGAACTATTTGCTATCAAGTTTTCACCATCGAACCACCAACCATTTATGTCCACGAACCAATCCCAATAGTGATAGGTCGTGAGAGGGTGTGTTAAAGAGTCATACATCAGAGAAAATATGGCGTGAATATGTGTTTATAAGCGGGGGAAATTCCACCTCACATGCCGGTTTTGTGAGGTTGTATTAGATCCATATATTTTCGGCTATTTATGAAGCCCGAATATGTGGTACGGGTGTTGGTATGATACAAGTACGTGGATACGTGAAATTTTTAAAATTTAGGAAGCGATACAACTAAGACATGTTAACAAATTTATTATATTAAAACTTATATATGCATGTAAAATACTTGAAGAAAATACATATTGATTATTCTTCATTACTATATTATTATAAAAGTCACAATTTAAAAAAATAATACATTTCAAAATATAAAATATAAAGTTTTCGTATAAATCATATTACATTTTCATTCATATGTTAGGATATCAATAAAAAAATCAACACAAATTTTGTCTAATGTTGATTAATTGAATCTCCACTTTCTCATTACCTTCATCCACAAGAGTATAATTTTAAGTGGTTCATTGAGAACAGTTCTATTGATGCATGTCTAAAATTGCATCATATACATCTCCATTGATTTTTCACAACATTGTCTCACTTTTTACTCTTCATCTTTGCTAGGATATTTGTGAAGTATTTTATAAATATCATTGTGTATTTGTAGCGTATCCTATAAACATCCGATAATTTTTTTTTTTAAAAAATAAAATAGTTAATTCTAATACTTCGTGGATAGATATCCGTGAAGTATCAGTATCAAGTACATATATAATACGAGTACGTCTCTATTTTTAAGTATACGGACTTCATAGGCGGCTATACTTAATACTCCATCCTTCTCAAATTATGTGTTATCTTTCAATAAAAAAATTTCTCAAATTCTATGTCATTTTTATAAGGGTCATGCTAACATGTGCCCCAAGACAAATTAGGGCACATGTTAAGGGTATCAAAAATAGAAGTATTAATTGAGAAAAAAATAATTTTCAACTATTTAAAAAATAAATTCGCACAATTTCTATGACAAATTTTCATATTGGGTTCCTTAACATGCGCCCTTATCATTCCCCTTTATATAGTACCAGTACAACATTTATTATCTTTTCCACTGGATTATCCTTATTGCATTTCAATCATCTAACTACTCCTCAAACTTTAATTTGTTAGTGTATTTTAGTAAAATAAACATATTTTATGATTGAAATCAACACTAATAATAATTTTCTTAATAATCACAAAATCTCAAAAGGATATTTAATGAGACGGAGGGAGTATCTGGTTGCACATTATAATCAAAACAAAATGGATTTGGTTAATGATAGGTCATTTGTCGTATAAGATGCTGAATGGAATCTCATTTTTGAGATAAATAAAAAATCAGAATATGATTTTTTAAATAAAAAATTGGTAAAAGAGATTTTTCCATAAAGTGACAATTAATAAATTTGAACTTCGACATTTAATGTTACAAAGTCAAACTCTCACTACTGAATTGATACCTCATTGGCAAAATGTGTTTAGATTTTGATATAGTGCATTGAAAAATGTTAACGAGTACCTCAAAAATCAAATATAGTAACATTGTATTGGAAGTTGTGCAGTCGATGCACTGATTAGCACGACCTTGGTGTTTTTATAAGAAAAAATAATGAACACTGTAGGTCATTAAGGGAACCAAATGTTATTGATTATTCATTATTCTAATCAACCCTTTCTCTCCTCTGGTGTATATAAAGATGACACTAAATGATTATGACTTGCACAAAGCTTAAGAAAGCAAGAAACAAACCTAAACCCCAAATTAAAGGCCAATTAATTAATCGATTAAGATGGCTGGTTCTAGTTCTGTTTCTTCTGGTTCTCCTTGTGGAGCCTGCAAATTTTTGAGAAGGAAATGTATAAGAGGTTGTGTTTTTGCACCTTATTTTTCTCATGAACAAGGTGCTACACATTTTTCAGCCATTCATAAGGTTTTTGGTGCAAGCAATGTCTCAAAGCTTCTTGCTCATCTCCCTGTAAGTGATCGTTGCGAAGCCGCGGTTACAATCTCTTATGAAGCTCAAGCTAGACTTCAAGATCCTATTTATGGATGTGTTTCACATATTTTTGCCCTCCAACAACAGGTTTCTTAATTTCCTTCTCATTATATTTTAATAATCAAAATATTATATATTCAAACAAGTATAATGGTTTTAAAATATGATTTGTGATTAAAACATCAAAGTTAATTTATGCTTGTGTACTATCAATTAAAAAGTGCAATTGATTTTGATTTTGTAGGTGGTCAATTTACAAACACAACTGGCTTATCTCAAAGAACAAGCAGCACAAAATTGTCTCATTAATGCATCTACCAATGAAAACCCTAATGAAAAATCTTCTCTTACTCTCCCTCAAGATCTTCAAACTTGGTTCCATGTGGAAAATTCCAATAATCAGCAACTTGGGCAAGAATTCCTTACCAATAACTTGTCTAATATTTCCTTAACAACACAATATTATGGGAACAATACTCTCAACATGGATCTAGACCCTATGAGGAATTATGAAAATTCAAGAGTCATTGAAGAAAACACTTCATTTTCTAGCTTTGAGGAGAGTACTTCTAATTCCATGGAAACAAACAGGAGGACATGGGGATTTGATGAAGTTGAGGACCTACATTCATTAGCTTTTGGATACAGTTGATCAGATTTATAAATCTGTGCTAAAGGATTTGGTGAACAACTTTATCAATTTTGAAAAATCCGTCGCTAAATCGGTCTCTAAATCTGTTCTCTAAATAGAGAATTTTTAGTAGTGATTTACTAGCTGCTGCATATTGTGAAGCACATGCACTATATTTTGTTACCATAAATAAACTAGTTAGGAAGCATATTATGTTGAAATTACATAATTGGAAAGGAAGTCCACTCTCCTATTGTTTTGTTTAAGCTAATTAGTTTAATCATGGTAAGTAGAAGAATTCATGTGTAATTCTTATAGAAGATTACTGAAAATATTGGTTTTCTTACGCGGCTATGTATCATTTCGGTTTGTTCATGGTCATAGAAATTACGCAGCACTGACGCTTTAGATTAATGGTGTTTTTGATGTCCGATACATGTCGGTGTCCGTCGCCTACACTTACATTCAATATATGATAGTACTATTTTCTTAAATTAATAGTTGTGTCCAAGTCTTATATACCTGGTATCCGTATATGTGTGAATGCTTTATAGCATGGAACTAGCAAACATTATAATTGTTTATCTAAGTAATGACATATATTATACTTTGATATTCTAGTTTCATCTCTTACAACAGATGATTTTGCTCTGAAATATTTGGAATATTACTGAGTTATTGGAATCCCAAAGTAACCGAATGTATCCCCAAAATCCCATGTAAAAGAAAATTATTTTAACCCTATATACTCTTGTTTATCTGAAATAAATATAATCCCTTAAGAGGACAAAGTATATATATAGAATTAGAAAGAGTACATGATTGGAGAAGATATATATTCTCTGAATGTTCTTCTGACAAGATAGCTTTTGTGACACATGATTTTGCATTTACCAGATATGATAAGCACGTCTGCACGTGTAAGTTTTTTTTTTAAGGAAAATTATAAACTTATATTTATACATAGAAAAATGCTAACTTGTGCCCTAAGGTCACAAGATAAAAATCTAAAAAAAGAATTAAAAATTAAATATTGCGTTGAAAAGATAATTTTTAAGTTTTTAAGATTATGAATAATGCACAATTTACAAGATTAAATTTATTCATTTAGTTTCTCATCTTGTACTTTTAGGACACAAGTTATCAAGTTCGCATCTGTCTGAGACCCTAAACAAGTGTTAGACCCTAAACTGTACGATAGGGCCCCAAATTTTTGTGGGTACCAACATTTTTATGGTAAAGATGTCAAAGTTTGAGTGGAGGAACATACCATGTATTTTCACTTTGATTATCATATTGTGTAGCTGCTGTAAAAAAAAAAAAAAATTCATCTTTTGTAGCTCTTTGCCAATTCATTGATTGTTGATAGTTTGAGGGAGCTTCATCACTTGCATATTGGTTACATGAGTTGAAATAAGGATATGATAAACACGTGGATGCGATTGTTGATTGCCTTGAGAAGAACCATCATTCTCAAAGTTACTAAAACTTTATACAATACTAAAACAAGAAAAATCTTCAAGTTCAAGTGTAACATTTTGCTTTCTTTTTCATCTTCTTCCAAAATGTGACTCACCTCTTCCGCTATCAAGTAGTGAATAGGCAACCAATCTGCTTCTTGAACTTCGTCTAAGAGAGGACTGTTTCTCTCTTCTATCCATTAAAGGATCAAAAGTTGCTTCTATACTTTAAAGACTTTTAATTCCTTAAATTATCCCTCATTCTCAACTTCATGTTTTAATGTGCGAAGACTTAAACTTGTATTGTATAAAATTTTATACTTAAGTATATTCCTTGTTTTTGCGTGGATATAACTAAGTGTACTCCAATTGCTCTTATAATTTGTGGCATAAGTTGTTTGACCGACAACTTTCGACCAAAAATACCAGCTTTTACCGAAGCCTTAAGTATCACATTCGACCCTTCCGTTGTAATAAGAAATAAGAAGAGTGAGAGTGGGTCACCTTGACGATAACCCCTACCCAACTTAAAGTCATATGTAGAACTTCCATTAACCAAAGCCGATGCAGGAGCTGTGCTGATACATTCCATGAACCACATCCTCCTCCTGCAGGAGAAGTACCCCATCTTGACCATCACCGACTCTAGGTAAACCCACTCCACCGAGTTATAAGGCTTTTCAAAATTAACTTTAAACAAAATAAGCTCCTTATTCCCCCTCTCTTCATAATCCGCTACCTCATTGTCTATAATAATACCATTTAAAATTTGTCTTCCTTTTACAAAGACAAATTGAGCTTATGAGATACCAATAGCCAGTTTTAATCTATTAGTCAATAACTTAGCCAATATGTTGTACGTACATCCAACTAATGAAATGGGTCGAAAATCAGACAACTTCTGAGGACAAATAACTTTAGGAATCAGAACAATAAAAGTACAATTAGAACCTTTCACCAAATTGCCGTTAAACTAGAAATTTGTGATAAACCGCATAATATATGATTTGAGGTCTACCCAAAAGTCCTTTATAAAGCCAAAGTTGATTTTGTCTGGTCTCGGGCTCTTAAACTGTTGCAATCCCAAACCTCCACCCTCACCTACTCCTCCTCACAAAATGGAACCTCAAGTTCAACCACATCCACCGAAGTGAGAGTCTTAAAATGAACATTATCCACACTTGGTCGCTACATATGAACCGATCTAAAATGAGTCTCAAAATGAGTGTAAACAACTTCCCTAACATTATTCACCACTTCAATTCTCTCTCTTTTGACCAAAACACTTGAAATGGTGTTACCTCGTCTTCTACCTAACATTACCCCATGGAAAATTTTGGAATTAACATATTCTTCTTTGAGCCACAAAATACGCACATTTTGCCACTCCATACTACATTGAATTTTGGATAAAGACAACACTTGTGATGAGATAGATCATAACGCATCCTTCTCATCATCATCTAGACCCATCGTTTTGTCATTGGTACGTATCTAGTTGAGTCGTCTTTCCTTAGCGTCTTTTATTTAACCTTCAATTTTAGAACTATGAGTCAAATCCCATTTTCAACTTTGGACTACATTACTGACGGGAAAATCCGCCAATAACATTATTGACAACAGTATCACTAGGGATTATTTTTGTAACTGTTCCGTTGGTAATGTTCATTACTGATAGATTTTCGACATTTTCTTGTAGTGCCCAATTGGTGTCGTCTGCAAACAACATGATATGACAATAATCAGAGAGACCTCTCAATAAATCCATCTGAGAACATCTAGGCCACACCAAACTCCACTATTCTAAGATAAAAAAACTTGTCAATTCTGCTCATAGATAAGACATCACTCCTGAAATAAGTGAAGCGCCTTCCAACTAGAGGCAAATCAAAAAGAAAAGAATCTTTAATAAAAGCATTAAAGATGACAATGTCATTACCTCAATTCACAACCCCTCCACACTTCCTCTCATCTTCAGAACATACAGGGGTGGCCCTTAATTTCTTGAATTCTTAAAATAGGTGGACCTCTATCTCAAACTAAATTTTGAACCTCCTTCTTCTTTGCCACTCCCCCCAACCCTCTTACATTATATGAAATTATTATCTTCATTGAACACTTATAACACCCTCATACTTCCATATACCTACCATCCTTAGCATCCATATACCCTCCCCCCCGCGCCTCCCCCGCGCCTCATGATCATCTTCCTTCCGACCCCTTTCCTCTACTTCTGAAGTCGCCTTAATAACTAAGTTCTTCTCACCCTTATAATTAAAACCAATCACCTTCCCAAACTCCCACACATCATCCACCGCTGCCTCTACTTTATCATGGAGAACAACCCAATTTTTCAAATCACTAGAACAATTATAGAGACTCAAACATGCCTTATTAGAGTGAGTACCGTCTTACAGATTATGATGACAAATGTTTGTAAAGTCAAAAGCAAAGAGATATACCTATTTTCTGCAAAATAAAAATACATCACTTTGCTAATTCAAGCAACGAATTATGTATTTTTTATGAGAAAAATAAAAAAAATCAACCTATCTAGACATCAAATAAATATAATGTAATAATTTGTCTAAAAATATAATATTAAATATTTTCTAATATTTTAAATTGGATACTATATATATACATATATTAAAATTAAATGGTTTAATCAAATAAAAATTGATTTCTTTTTATTTATATAAAACTAGTTTATTGGTTAATTTATTAGTTTAAATAACAAATGCACCAAAAAAATTAAATTTGTTTTAATGTATTATAAAAGCTCCATTTTATATATTTTTGATTTGTAAATGTTGAGTTTAATATTATTTTTGTGTTAACACTTCAGTTTCTAGGTGATTTTTTTTTTCTTGCATTTTTTTTGAATTGTTAATGACCGGTTTCTAGATGAATAAGCCTTACAATTCATAAATTCAATAGAGAGGTAATATATTACTTTTTTTTTGTGGTGATCAGAGTTCAAACCCCGGACCTTGCATATATTATGCATTGTCCATACCAACTGAGCTAAGTTCACGAGAACATATATTACTTTTGCTTATTCATTGCATAAACATGTCTATATACAATAAGAATAGTTAAAGTCTTGACTAAGAAATCTTCACTAGATCGTAACGGTTGTCTCTCAATCGATGAGAGTAATTCCTAAATAAATACAAACAAATGATATTTGCATATTCTAATAGTTTTATCAAGTATTAGTGTTGTCAAAACCCTTATTGTTTTCATTCAATTTTTCTGCAAACATTAGTTTCACCTTATTCCTCCTCGTATCTATCCACCTTCAAATCCACTAAGTTCTAACAATTAACAACGTATACTTTTACCTTTAGGTTTGGATCTTCAAAATTATAGTTTTCAAAATTTGACTGAAAAAGGCAATACCAAGTCAAAATAAGGGATTCATGTTTGTACAACGCATATAGCTGGCTAGATTGTGTTTGGACTATCTACCACTTAATTATAAATGCCTTTGTTTTTCTTGTTTTCATCCATAGGACTTCTTTAATTTCCAACAAATATGCCACTCGTTATGGAGAAGAGAGAGTACATGTGATGGATTTAATGAGTAACCACACTATAGTAGAGGAAAAAAACTTTTTTTTACCTTTATAGTGAGGCTTTTTTAGGCCCACAAATAAATAGATTTTAGAGTGGGCTTGACCCCAAATATTTTGTTCAATTAGGGGGCTTTAATTTAGTGAACTTGATGAGGGCTTTTTAAAATGAGTTTTGAAATTTGGAGCTCTATTAACACCTCTACACTATAGTACTAATTTGAGGAAACAAAAATAACTTATAGAGGACTAAAGAAGGAAAGACTTGCTAGATTGCAAAAATATAGTAATTTCTTTTGGATTAAATCCACAAATGTAAAACCTAATAATTATATTACAATAGTAGTTAAACATTGCTTTTTCCTTAATTCAGCCATGAAATAAACCATGGTTAAACTCCACTTTATTTTAGTGTTGACTCCCGTTGAATCTTGTCATATTCATTTTCTCATGTTGTTTCAATTCATCCACTTTTTTTTTTTTTTTTTTATGGATCAATCAACCGTTGAATTAAGAAAATGAGAGGTTGGACAAAAAGGGTAGGAGATGATTCAAATCCGCCTAATTATAGTTTCCCATCATTCCAGGAGATGTTTCTTGATGCTCACCCAAATCATTTGACATTCTTTTGTTAGAATAAGGTTGGCATTGTATGTCTCGCATGATCATTACATCATTGATGCTGCAGCTTCTAAAATCAATTGAATCAAGGGAGCTCTTAGGAGATATAGGGTTCATATTTGTGGGACAAAATGGATTGATTAATTGTTGTTTAACAACATTCCCTGACCATTGATTCTCCAAGTTCCTTGTCTCCTCTAGGCTTTGACTAATTATTTGTTGTGCCTTCACTTGCATCAGCTGTGCTTGCAAGCTTGCTACCTAATCAAAATACAAAAACGGGTGCATAATTAAAAAACCATAAGTCAAACATAAAACCCATATGAACAATTAATATGACAAAACAAAATTTAAAGCTCCCAGTGTAAACGTAATATAAAGGTTATGCAGCCGCAATTAAATCAACAATTCAATGTACTGTTATTTGTTATTTATAAGAGTTTAACCGTGGTGGGTTGACGGTCCAAGATAGTTTTGCACATACAGTCAATCAAAACATTTAGAATCACCGCCACATCAATTTATGATTTTAATTTATGTAGGCCAAACATAGCAATTCAGAATGTTTTGATTGGTTGTGTGTGCAAAACTGTTTTGGACCGTCAACCCACCACCTTTAAACTTTATTTATAATTGTAATTAGATAAATCAAGAATTACTTGGAATTTTATGTAAAACTAAAAGACCAGAATTGCTTTAATCATAGAAAATTGTAAAAAAAATAAAATGAAGATGTGAGTTTTAATTATGAATGTCCTAGAAAATTTAGATTTCTTTAATTGTATCTATATAGAAATATACCTTTTTGTATAAAGAAAATTGTTAGATTTCACTTTGATCTACTTTCAAACTTCAACAACTTCAACAACTTCAAGGCTTACAAGAAATATATCATTTTAATTTAGGGTTGTGCCCAAGCAAGTATTACTCATCATAATTGACAAAAGTATATTTATAGCAGCCAAACCTACCTATGCATACAACAACTGGGAGAAAGACATGACGATGGTAGAAAACTCAATCTGACCCAATCGACTCTAAAATTTCAACACATACATGCATATATAAATTATATACTAAAAAAAAAACTGGAAATTTTTTTTGGTGAAACTTTATTTTTATATAGGAATTTTTTAAAAATTTGCTTGTTATTTTTCCAAAGTTCATTAATAAAATTATCTATTATTGTGTCTACGAGTCAGCTCAAATATAAGAGTTTGAGATTGTAACTTAAAAGAAGATATTTAACTCTATTAAGAGAAGATCTTAAAATGACCATTAATATTAGTTCTTTGTGACTATTGTATTAAACTGTTAATATTACGTTTGAAAGTGTACCTGTTGTTGTAGAGCAAAAATATGTGATACACAACCATAAACAGGATCTATAATACGAGCTTGAGCTTCATAAGCAATTGCAACAACAGCATCAGGACGATCATGAGCAGGTAAATTCAGTAGCATCTTGGAAACATTGCTAGCACCAAACACTTTATGAATGGCTGCAAATCTTGCAGGTCCTTGTTCACAACAAAAATAAGGTGCAAATATGCATTCAGAAGTACACTTTCTACGGAGAAATTTGCATGCCCCACATGGACATCCTGAGGATCTAGGGCTAGAGCCATTTGCAGAAGCCATAAATCAAGTTTAATTTAGGGAGAAAGCGTGTGTAAGTATATTTGTGTGTGAAACTAAAAGAGAATAAAATTTTGAGGCACACGGGTAGACTAGAAAAAGGGTACAAAAGTTGGAAGGAGAGTGAGATGGGAATGGTTTTTTAGAGGTGATAAGGGATGTGGGGCATTGGGAATAAGGGACAGAAAGGGAGGGAATTGTCTTGCAAGAAATGTGAATAGGAGACATGGGAGGCACATGTGTATGGTTCTAAGGGGACATTTATTAATGGTGATTGTTTTTTCAATTGCCAAGGGATTAGGTTATCATCAACATAGTGTGATGCAAGTGAGAGATACTTGTATCTCTTAACCATTTAGTTTAAAGTCCGATTTATAGTCGGTGTAAAAAATCAACCTCTTAAAAAGATATATCTTATTCTGAAGAATCAATTTCGACATGCTAGCGAGGTTACCTTGTATAACAAAAAAAGAAAAACTCTCCTACTAACTTCTTTTCTTTTATGCAGTTACCCTTTTATAATAAACATATGTATAAGAACAAAACTCGTTGTTTTTAAAGAAAGATCAAAACTCTTATTACTATCCGTTTCACAATGAATGTTAGATTAGAAAAAAAGATTTTTTTAAAATGAATGCCCTTTTTATTCTTTAATGATAATTAATTCTTTTATTATGTTTATGATGATAGAAAACACATCAATAGTTAATATTATGCTAATATGCTTAATTAGAAACGATGTTTATCTTCTGTAAAAATAAAAAGCTTATCTACAACTGTGCTACATCATATTTTGGTACTATATTTTACATTTAATCTAAAATGTCATCTCTTCTCTCCTTAATTTAATTCAACCACTTTAAATAAAAGTTTGATTTGTATACACACAAAAAAAAATTGTTCAAATCACAATTTATATTGTTGTCTGACTCTAAAAATAGTTATGATTAAAGTTAAATATTTTTTTTGACAAAAAGTCAAATATTTTTAATTATCAAACGTTTATGATCATTTGACGGTGTAAATATCTTTAAATAAATTGTGTATATCAATTAAATCTTTAATTAAATGTTCAAAAACATATAACATGGTGTTTTTTTTTTGTGTATTTGAAATCACTAATTTGAATCCTTTTTTATCTCATTCTATATAAAATAAGTCGTTTTCACAGTTTTCGTGTTACTTTCATGTTTTTTTAGTGACTTTTATCGTCCAAATATAAAGTTGTTTTGTTTGTCATCTTATTGCAGTATTGTTTAATTTTTCCTCTTGTTGCAATGTATATTTGATTCAAATTATCAAATAAATTTCGACCAATTACTAATACAATCAAAGACTTGGACAACAAAGTTAAATATATGGTATCAGAATAACATACAACTATTTTGTCATATTTATAAGCATTTAATTTTTTATACTATTAATTTGGATGTTATGATTTTGTTCACATGTTTATAGGTATTTTATCCTTTAAGGAACTTGAGTTTATTTTGGTTTCAATATGTTTTGTCAATTTAAATGATGAATATATTTTTTAATAAAGTAGTTTAGTTCGTGTGCAGTTGTTGCATCATGATTATGTGATAGGTTACTTTAATATATTTTGTAATTTTGATGGCTAGATTCGTTGTTTGATTAGTTGTTTATGTTTGGTTTATTTTTCCGCCGAACGCCGCAACCTGAGAAGATTGTCGCTTTCTGATGTTGCCTTGGCCACCTGCCGGTTAACTCTACCGACAGCCTCTTTGACCAAAAATAGCATTCCTACTGA
>Ga0228711_1005798_pt1 | contig 18654 bp, 6 predicted proteins | sample MedpolnodulmetaG_2_FD_177996 | JGI IMG/M metagenome (GOLD analysis project Ga0228711, IMG submission 177996) | Root nodule microbial communities from Medicago polymorpha collected in Santa Monica, California, United States - brown nodules | ecosystem: Host-associated > Plants > Roots > Nodule...
AATAAAAAACACAAAAAAAAAAAAAAAAAAAAAAATAAAAAAAAAAAAAAAAAATTAAAAAAATTAAAAAAATTTTTAAAAAAAAAAAAAAAAAAAACCTTGAATCTCCACAACAAAACAGGCGAGGGCATCATTCCAGAACCACTCATTGGCGTTGCTCCACCCCTTGAATCATTTCCCTCAACAGAATGCAATAAACTTTCATCAGCACCATTTTCCTCCTCAAATTCATCTACAAACAGCACAAACCATAAACTCTATCAATAAAACACCAAAAACAAATACAATTTAAGTCTCTATCAATAAACACCAAAAAAACACTAAAATTGCAGAGACTAAAATGATATTTAAGGCAAAAAATGAATTAAATAAGTTAAAAGTACCAAGATCATAAACAACAGGTCTACTCCCAGATTTGCGTAAGTGAGGACTATTAGCAGGAACAGCAAACATGAATAACACAATCAACTGTATCTATCGATTTTACTTTTTCTTCTTCTTCTTCTTCGTCCAATTCTTCTAACATGCAAATTTTCAACAATTAATTAATTAAGAAAACTATATAGTTAACTAAATGGTTATTGAAAATTGATGATAAATGATAATTGAAAATGTGGATCGAGAAAAGTGGGAGAGAGATAAACCTAATGGAATGGAATTGAATTGAATCGATTAGCTTAGCGATGAGTGTGGATCTGTGCGGAAAAAGGTTGAGATGATTGAGTAGAACGCACACATGAAATGAAATGAAGATCAAAGTATCAAATGCGTTGTATTTTATTTTCAACTCCCTGAAAAGAGGACAGCCTTTACGCAATGTAGTGTTTTTTGAGGTAGTGTGTGTGTAAGAATGATACCTTAAATACTCCATCGGTCTTAAATTACATGTTTTATTTGAGTTTTCACCATTATTAAAAGAATTATTAATATTGTTAATTTTAAAACTTTTTTTTGAGAGAATATTGTTAATTTTAATGATAAAATATGTATAAATTTAGATGTTTTAATGATATCAAACATGGAGATCATAATGATTCTTATGTGTGTTGTTTTTTAACAAGTTGTTTGAGTGTTAAGAACATGATATTGTAAATACATTGATGCAAAAAGTATCCAAATAAATATGATTATGAACATTAGAATGTGTTAAAAAAATACTTTAGATCGATTAAGAGAACTTTAAAATGAGACTAGAAACATCTCAGGATGCATCAAATTGAAGAATTTTTTTAGAGACTAGAACAAAAACTTTGTATACTTAAAGAGACCAAAAACATCTTTAACTATATACTTAAATAAGGAAAATGTTAACGAGTTCCCTAAGAGTACTCTTTAAGAGTCTAAAATAGTAATTTAATGATATTGAAACTCTGGAACTTGCATGCATTGGAAATTGAAGTGCTTGCTTTTTTAATGAATAATTTCCTAATTGAGAATCCTTAAAGAGTGTCTTTGAGCCTTGGGGCACTCGTTGACTTGAGCTTGGGACTTGAAACAGAATTCTCCCAAGTTGTGAGGACTTTCAAATCTTCATTGCACTTAGTTTGCATGCTTCTGTAACTTCAAAAAGTTGTTTTCTGATCGGATCAACCCAATGGCTTATACCAAAAAGACTAAAATACCATATATAGTTATTTGGTTATGGAATTAAAAGACACATTATGACTTGATACAAAACATTATAGACTTCTCCCAAAAACAAGAGTAACTCACTCTGAATCCTCTAAAAAATCGTAAAATAGACTATAAATGACTCGATAAATACTAAAATACATGATATGACGAGGAGTCATCATACACATTTTGACAAAGTTGTTAAGTTGTTTTCCTTTTGTGCAAGGTATAATGACTATAAGTATCAGATTTACAAGGTGTACCATTTATATTGTATAGATGACTTTGAACGAGAATGGAAATCAATGGTTATTGGTTGCACAATTTGGTCTAAAGATGCATAAATTGATTTTCTTTATTCTCTTCGCCATTGTTGAACCCTAACTTATTTAAATGACTTATTTTATCTAGGATGAAAATAATTGGAAGTTCGAAATTAATAAATTCATATATAAAACAACATTTTTTTTAAACAATATATGAAACATTTATAGAATGCTAAAGATGGGTTTGACATAGTTTTTTAATACAATATGAACTTTACCTGTTGTAAGTATAGGTTTGTCTTAATCTATTTCCATAAATTCAGAGATCTAATTACAAATTTTTCAAATTTAAAAGTTTAGGGACACTATTTGTTTTGTTTAGATTTAGTTAGGGCGATGATTATCCACTGACACATAGTAGTCAATAGTCATCAACCAGTTTGCTTGCTATGTTAGATGAAAATAAATGTCATGTTAACTTGTGTCAACGGTATAAGTTAAAAAATTAAAAGAAAAGAAAATAAGAAATAAATTTTTTATTATAAAAGTTTTGATAACAAATGTCTCTTTAAAACACTTTTTAAAGATTTTAAATTTAAAATTCATTCAAAAAGTTATATTACAATTTTTAATGCATTGAGTATACCGATTTTCATAAAACATTTAAGGTCATTAAAGAGTAATCGGGAGACTCGTTAACATTTTTCCTTAAAAATTTAAATATTTTAAGAGAAATGCTAACAAGTTAGAGCACTTAATAAGAAGTTTAAAGTGAAAAATTTATCTTAAAATTTGTATATTTAACACATTAAAACAACACAAATAATTTTTTCTATATGAAAGACATCAATTGTTTCTATTTTTGAATCCTTAACAAAAAAAAAAGTGTCATAAGACACTTGTTAACAAGACTCATATTTGACTTCTTAACGTGAATCCGTGCTTCCTCAATATTTACGTGGGTATCTGCTATACATATATTTAACAAATTTTGAGTAGGGGATGACAAGATGGGTTGGACCTGTTGGATTGGCCCGTTTATCTCGCCACTTTTGGCGGGGTGGATTGAGGTTTTGAACCCGCCACAAGTAGGGTGTCCGCTCTGCCCAACGCACTAAAAAGCGAGGCGGTGACGGGGCGGGGCGGGTTGGCCCGTTGGGTTGATATTTTAAAAAGAAAACTCTTTTTTTCACTTCTTTTTATTTATAAGTCACAATCAATTTTTCAATTTTCACCTCCATATATTGGGGTAAAAAATTCAATTAATTTTATCACTTTTGTTTTATTATTTTAGCCTTATATTTTTAACAATTAGTTAATTTATAATTCATGGAGTTTTTATTTTCATTGTCTTATTGATTTATTATAGAATTTTAGATGTAATTTATATGTTTGAATAATTATATAGTTATATATTTAGATTTCTTTAAATTGTCTTTACATTTATATATTTTTACATATTTTTGTTACAAAGCTAAAAATATATTTTTACATTGTTTATGTGAAGATTTTAATTAATAATTAAAAAAAAAACATTGACGGGTCAACCCGCCGGTCTGCCATAAAACGGGGCGGAGTAAGATTTTCAACCCTATTTCTCTAGTTGGCCCGCCCCTCTCTGCCTCTTTTTAGATAGTTTATTGACAGGGCGGGTTGGCCCATTTTGACATCCCTAATTTTGAGATATTCACGCCTATTTGTTGATTTTCCCTTTAAAAAAAATGTATGTGTTAATTTTTTAAAAATTGCACGTATACAGAATTTAATAATGGCTAAAATATGGTTTTGGTCCCTGCAAATATGCCTCGTTTTGTTTTTATCCACCTACAAATATGTCTCATTTTGGTTTTGGTCCCTGACCCCACTTTAGTGATGATTTGCCCATTCGGCACATGATGATTGGACCCATTTATTAGAAAAATAGTCCTTGCAAAATCTTTTGATTTTTAAAAAGGTCCCTGCAAAATATTTTACTTTTGAAAATAGTCCCTGGAGGGACTATTTTCAAAAACAAAATATAAGGGACTATTTTCAAAAGTAAAATATTTTGCAGGGACCAAAAACAATTTACAGGGACTAAAACCAAAACGAGGCATATTTGCAGGAACCAAAACCATATTTTAGCCTTTAATAATTATGTAGGTGGATATAAGGATACATGTATTTAACGAATTTTGAGAGATCCACATCATTTTTAAAAAATGCATTTATATAAAAAAAAAACATTATTATTTTAATAATTATGTATAATTTCTTCTTCCTATTTTGATACCCACGTAAAATTATTAACACATTACACTTTCTCCTTAACAACATAGGCGGGAAGGGTGGTCTAGACTGTTCGATGGAGCAGTAAAATACAATATCGATGCGGCAATTTTTAAGGAGCAAGGATGTTATGGGATCAGTATGTGTCTTAGAGGGGATCGAGGAAAGTACATTGAGGCGAAGACAACTTGTTTTAATGGCCTCCCACAACCCAACGAGGCAAAAGCAAACAGTTTAAAAGAAGTGATAATCTAGCTTGGTAATTTGAGGTTTTCTTCGGTGTCTATCAAACTTGATTGTAAGCAAGTGGTTGACGATATCTCTAACAATCTCAACACTAATTTCCTGTTTGACGCTATTTTGAATGGTTGCAAAGCTTCACTTCTGAATCATCAAAACTTTAAGATAAGTTTCATTAGGAGGCAAACAAATAATGTTGTCCACTTGTTAGCCAGAACATCATTATCTTATGCCTAGTTCTCAAGTTTGTGATTATATGCCATCATGTATCACACCTGCTACTATTAATGAATTGAGTTTGTTTCTGTTAAAAAAAATATATTAATCAAATTCACAACAAAAATATTGCGGGTTGTATAAATGTGATGTGATGGTACAATGAAACTCAAATAAATGAGAGATAAGCTGCTAAATGAGTTACTGGAACATTCATATTTTGATAATTTATTAGCGAATACGAAGATGTGTTGCGAGTGTGTATTATTACACCGTCTCAATATCGATTATATAATGAGTAGGTAAAATATTTATTTATTTTACCCATCAATGTCCGTTAAGTTATCCATCATGTGCTCGTCCTTGGCGGATTTTATCCGTGGTTACTATGAATACGAATTTTATCCCTCATTTTTAAGGATTACCTAATATTTACTAACAAACTCACAGATCTATTTACAATTTTTAATTCTAGTTTAGGGACATATTTTATAATTCCCAAATCATTTTTTTCTTTTAAAGGTAATCGTGAAACTAAACTTGAAATTGTTTTGATATGTATCATTAACAACAATAAGTAGAGTTCTTTGGCTCTACAACCAAGTTCCAAAGTAGATTTAAATATATTTTTTTGCAACAAATTTATTGTATGCTAGTAAATGTTAGTGCTATGATTAATTAATTTTTTATTTAGGGAAATGTTGCATTAACAATTAGGTGTTTGAGTGAAAAATGTGATCCGTTATAAAAGATGCTCTAAAATAATTTAATAACTACATCCTTTTTAGATGGAATTTCTTTAACTTGTTTGTCTTCTAGAAGAAATGGAAGTCAACATTAGTGACGTGGTTTAGTGAAGTGTGATTAGTGGGACGTGGTTAGGAGTGATAAAAAAAAAAAACTGAAATTGTTTTGATTTGTACGCTATCTCCTATTGTAGTAGTAGTGTTACGTGCTACTATATGTGTACGATCTTTTAGTTACAGTGATAACTTTTTTTTTTGAAGGAAGTTATAGTTATAATTTTTTATTATTTTTGTTTAAAGGAGTTGTAGTAATATTTTTGTTGAGTAATTTACACTGTCCTATAAAAACTCCTGAAATATATGCATACAATGAATGACCATAGTTTTTCACCACAAATGTTGCCACTAGAGGACAACTCAACAAAGCAAACTTAGGAAAACCATGAATTAATAACCACCACCAATTTGTAACCAAAAAAATAAATAAGAAAACCACCATCAATCTTAATGCAACTACTATATTTCTATACGTCAAGTGTATAGTTATAGCTTTCATGTCACACTCAACCTACCTTGCTTGTTGCTACTATATGGTATAATTTGTTGACTTATTCTTCACCACCTTGCTTGTGTTTTGCTATAGCCAACAATATTAATTCACTGCTGAATCTTCATTTTCTTTTGTTGCTTTCATTCTCATTAATGGAATTTGTGTTTCTTGATCTTGGGTGATTTTTGTTGTACCAGCAACGTTTCTTGGGAGTAGGGGGATTACACATTCTCGGTTTGGTAAGGGTTAATCTCACTTTCTTTTTCTTCTTCAAATCTTATGTCTTGTATATATGTAACATCTACACTTCTGATTGAAGGCGTGTCGCGGTGTCTGACACCAACACATATAATTATATTGAATTAGATTATTTTTTCAAAATTTTATCATTATCGATGTTTTGATATCTTGTGTCCGTGTTTCATATCATCTACTAGCAGTGTAAAAGATCATTACAAATATAAGATTTTAGTCATATAAACCTTAGTCACAAATGATGTTTTATGGTTGTGTGACAGTGTGAAAAGTTTTAGTGCATCAAAATTAATCTTTTTAAACATATGATAAGGCCTCATCAAAATTGAATCATTGATAGTATAACAACATTTTATGATTAGATCATGGCGTATATACATCGTGGTTAAACTCATCCTGTTTACATTTAATTTCAAATTAGAATGATGCCACTCTTATTTTTGTAATGATGCTTTGATTTCTTTGGTTGTTTTACTTGAAATGGCAAAGGATAAGGAGCAAAGCAGTTCAGATTACAGAAGCTGTGTTCCATCCAATCCGATCCATTCCGATCCAATCCATTCCATTTCATTTCATTCCATCAGGTAGCTGTGTTAAGAGTATTGTTTAGTTATAGTATGAATAATATCAGTGATATTTATAATAGGAGCATTTATGGAAGCTCTATGTGAGTTTTGTGGGGTTGCAAGAGCTGTGGTTTACTGCAAGCCTGATTCCGCTCGTCTTTGCTTGCATTGTGATGGGATTGTCCACTCTGCAAATTCTCTGTCTCGCAGGCATCCTCGCTCGCTCCTCTGCGATAAGTGTAATTTCGACTCAGCAATCATGCGCTGCGTCGATCATAAACTGTCTCTCTGTCAAGTTTGTGATTGGAATACAAATGACTGTTTTGTATTGGGACATAAACATGTGCTACTCACTTTCTACACTGGTTGTCCCTCTTTGGCAGAGTTATCTAAGATTTGGCCACATTTGGTTGATGCAAATTCATCAAATGCTGCTTGGGAATCACCTAGTACTAGTGCTTTGCCTAAAACTGAAAGCAGTGACCGCCGCAATCAACATTTGGAGCAGCAACCTGAAAAAAATGGCTTCGTTGGTTTGGCGAATGACAAGTTGGGCGAAGGAGATCCTTGTGTCAAATATGAACCTTGGATTGAAAATTCTCCTATTATTCTATCAAATTCAAACTGCACACAATACTACAAAGATCAAGCATTTTTATTTAATCAAGACTCAAACCAACCGAAGGTTTTGATTTCGTTCTAATCTTTTTTATTTTAGTTGGTGACATATCTGCATACTTTTTTAAGTTTAAGCTTTTTTTAGGTCAAGACCCTCATTACTATCCGAGCTGGGTAGATGCACATAAGGCGGCAAAACTTTTCCAGTGTGCCTATGTTTTCCATTCACAAGACTCGAACATGAGACTTCGAAAAGAGAGCCATGCTCATTGCCTCTTCGACCCACAAAAGTTTTAAATTTAAGATAGCACACCAATGATTGGCATATAATTAGTATGTTTTATTATTCCGTCATTTCAAAATATTTATCATTCCATGTACTTGCAAACATATTCATAATATTATCACCACACTAATGCTCTCACTCATTTACCAATATGGTGTGACAAAGTTGGCAGCTAACTGAGTTCCTTAAGCATGCGGTCATGAATTCGATTCCTGACCGATGTGTACGGAAGAGCACCTGTTGTGAGAGGTCAGCCCCTTTAATCGATCTCCAATTAGAAGAATTAGTCTCTAAGCTCATTCACTCATTCAATTTAGTAAAACTAAAGATAACTAGAGACATGAATAAAGTTAAAAATGCATATATGTCGTATGTGTTTTATGTGCTTTAGTTTAGACGAGTTAAAGATCGATGAATGATCCGAGCTAAGTATAATTGTTGACAAGTGATTAATATGCTCATGTTGATATGATTAGTAGTAATATGGTAACTGTTGTGCTGAACCAAAATTGACACCAAATATTTTTCTTCTTGAACTCATTAGCTTCAAGGATGCCATGATGTAAAGGATCTAATAATTCATGAGGGGACCAGTCTATGTGAAGGCTTCAATGTGGATGATGTTCAATTAAACTTTGAAAGTGCCGACGAAATAATATTTGACTGCTCTCAAACTGCCACAAAATACAACCATGAAGATGGAGGAATAGAATGTCTATTAATGGATAAAAACATTCCAGTCACAAAATGTAGCAGTCACATTGAGACTGCGGTAGAGGTTACCGGTTATAAAACAGTTTTTTAGGATTTAATTTTTATACATTGTCAATGTCAAGAGTTTTACACTGTCAGCGAATCACAACCAATCATAAATGTGACTTTATAAGTAGTTACGATCAAATTCAAACATGTTTAACGGTTATGATTGATTGACAGTGTAAAATATATTTACACTGACAGTGTATATGAATTAAATCTTTCTATATTTTTTTATCATTCTCCTCTCTAAATCTCTTTAGTGAGGTAAAGTGATGTATGAAACTAATTGTCACTCATGTGATTTATTATTAGGCTTCTTCATCAGTTCAACAAGATTGTATGATTTTTCCATCATCAGGGGCTGGTGGATCATCAAATTTGATGCAGGGCATCAACAATGGTGCAAATTGTGCACTTATGACTCCTAGTTGTAACAGAAGCATGCCTCTAGGGTTTCCTCAAAGTCAAACTCATTCAGGCATATCAATTCAATTACCTAACATAAATGGTGAAAGCAATGTTGCTGAACTTCTAGATTGTGGGTTACCTCCAGTGTTTCATCCTGGTGAATCGCATTGGGAATCTAATTTGGAGGGTGCATGTCCTCAAGCAAGGGATAAAGCCAAAATGAGATACCAAGAGAAAAAGAAAACTCGAACGTAAGTACTTTTAGCTGTGTATATACGTATGAAATGATATTTTGATACAAATTTGGCAACAAATTTCGACAACAATTTGGATGGTTAATGCAGTTCAAATATGTGATTAATTACGAGTGAATGGTTAATGAACATGACAAGGTATCACAACTCATTAACCATCTACTAAACATAATTAGCCACGACTTTGAACGTCATTAACCACAATTTTCAGATTTTCAAATAAATATGATATCCATTAATCATTTAAATAGTGTTCAAATATACATGATATTCATTGATCATAATTTTAAATAACACAACTCTATACATATATACTATGGTAAAATGGAATGGAGACAATTTTATTATAAAAAACATATACAACTTTCAAGACTAATATGCCTATTTAAGTTGACATGCATGGACAATCAGGCTGAAGTCATTAGAAGTGTCTATAATTCTAGATAGAACTATTGTTATTTTCTTTGTTTCTGCCTGCATTATATATAACTGTGTATTGAAGTTTATTCTCTATTGTATAATACTTTTGTAAAACACAAATAAGTGGATTAGAGTGCTAACACTTATTTGGACTGTGTTAACTATCATATGATTCTGTAGTTAACAACTCATCGAGCGTTAACTATCATATGATTCTTAAATTTACAAGTTGACTTGGTACAACAAATCAGGTTTGGCAAGCAAATAAGATATGCGTCTCGCAAAGCAAGGGCCGATACAAGAAAACGCGTGAAAGGTAGATTTGTTAAAGCAGGTGAAGCATATGACTATGATCCTCTTTTGAGCGACCACTAAACAATATCTGCAATCACAAAATTTTCCTTGCAGGATATGATTCTGATTGGTAAGCTAAGGTAGTCCCATTGTGAATACATTGTTTTGTTCATTCTTAATCAAAAAAACTTTTCGTCCAAATTTATGAAAAATGGATCAAATTCTAATGCAGCCAGATAATTATTCAAAACTTTGACTAGTTAGGTTGGTACAGACATGTTAAAGCATTCAATAAGTTAGTATTTAGAAATTTAGATGCAAACCAAGATATAGAAAAGGTTTTCCATTTGGAAATTACAGAATAAGAGATTACTTGTATACAAAGATATAGCATTTAGTTATATATAGTAAGTAAAAGAGGTACTACTCTAGTCACAAATATTAGCAGAAAAGAAGACATATTTGATGGTCTAAAGTATAAGTAAAATCTTAACAAATTTGACCTTACTCAATGCTCTTATTCTCAAATAACCTTCAATAAAACAAGTTTCCATACAAAATTAACTGAAAAGAAAAGGTATGGTTTTGGATATGTCATTATTTTTTTATTACATCAAGAAAATTAAACAAATCAAACGCGGTTAACCACTATTCCTAATATATGCGTAGTTTGTTATAAGTGAGACGAGTAATGAACATATTGAAATTGCATAACAGTCGATATCATTTCAGAACAAAATATGGAGGGGAAGATAAATACCATTTCATATATCAGATTATCTTTAAAAAAACTATAAAAAGAGTGGAATTGAATACACTTTTCTCTAGACTACCATCATAGCTATACTTATTGACATTAATACCTAAGTGATGCTAAAAAAACTTGAGTAACCAAATTCTGATTTGTTTGCATAAAAAATAGTTGAAGATAGCACACATTTTCCATTCTGAATTTCTACTATATTATTTGCAGACCTACATACTCTTTCTAGCTTGCGGAGGGGAGTCGATTGTGATCCACCCTAAACTTTAACAGGTTAGAATGTATGAATCTCTGAGCTTGTGTGTCTCAAATAAACACAGGCTAATAAGGAAGAAAAGGAGAGCTGGTGTTTGAAAAGCAAACCTTATTTTGTCATTCCTAAGAAATGATGAACCTTGGTCCTTCACAAACACTACCTTCTCCATCTCAAGATATTGTCCAAGAATAGCAAACCTTATTTTGGATTAGGGAGCATTGTCAACTGTTGATTGAGATACATGTTCTTGACTTGCTGGAAGCCACTGTCCACCTGCAGCAACTGTATGCATCTTTGACAACCTTTATACTGCCTCAATTATTTCATATACTGTTAGATTACACCATTTTTTCTGATTATTCATAATTGTATAAACATTGATTCATTACACCATTTTTTCTGATTATTCATAATTGTATAAACATTGATTCATTTCCTTCAAGGGAACTTCCTCTTAAATATGAAATTTTATTAATCTTTGCTTGATTGTTTCAAGTAAGAAACTTTACCTTTACTATTCCAAATTGTTTGCCATTAAATTAAAGTAAACTGGTCAAATTGTGGTCCACCGTATAGATTATTTGCACCAAAAACATGTGACATCAATGAAACACGGACACAAACACAAACATTGGACACAGCACAGACACTGACACATCGACATTGATAATAATTTGAGAAAATGTCACAATTCAATGTAATAATATGTGTCGGTGTCGTGTCAGTGTCAGACACCAACACATGTTCGACACCGGAACATGGCTAATCTATGGAGTGACCGCTTCATAGGTGACATGTGACTTTTATCTTCAAATATCAAAACAAACAGAAAAATATTCTTTAGGTTGGTGGCACAATTGCTAAAATATTTGTAAACCCTAAGCTCTTTGTGACAAGGAATCAAATCTAATGGATTTGAGTTAAGAAAACATGTTTGTTGATAAGGACTAGGTGCAGTTAACTTTACTTGGCAGACATATATGGTGTAGTTAGTAGATGCAACTAGCATGAGTTAATAGACATATCTGGTGTAGTTAGCAATTGCAGATAGACACAAGTAGTTGACACAATTATTAGCTAACTACAAGGTCATTTCATTTTAAGTTTAGTTACTTTCATTTATTTATGTTATCCGATTCATGTTGTATGAATCTTAAGTGTATATATGCATAACTTTTTATAGCAAGGAATATAACCAAATTGATTTAAGTTGCAACAGCTTAGTCTTGGTTGATCAGGACTACTTAGCAAACAGGTGCAGTTAGTAGATGTAACTAGCTTTAGTTACCAAGCAAACTTAATTAGCAGAGACACAGACTATTGATACAAATGCTATTCAATAATGAATTAGTTTCATAAGGTTAGTCACTTTAAATTATTTCTCTTATCTAATGTTTGTTGCATGAGTTTAAAGTGTATAAATACATAGCTTTTTGTGGCAGGGGATGAAACTTAATGATTTGAGTTGAGAAAAAATGCCTTGGTTGATAAGGACTAGAGACACTGACGCAATTAGCATATCAACTAGCTTACCTAGCAGACATACAAACACAATCAGAAAATGCAGCTGACTTTAGTTAAAAGAAAGATGAAACACACTCAATGGATGAAGATGAACACAAATATTGATATTGTTACTATAATTATGTGTTAATTTCAGTTGACATTTGTTAATTTATAATATTTCGGGTTTTCCATGCATGTTGCATTAATCTCAAGTTCTTATGTGAGTCTACGCACACAAACACACACATCTTATGCTATTCATCCTTGAAGCAATGATAATATACACTTCTTTTCCTTAAAAAAACATAAAAAATAAAAATAATCACTTCTTTATTCATTATAAAATACTTCACGTTTGTATGATTATTGATTGTTATTATTATTATTATAACTAACGAAAAGACGGGCACTCACGTGTCTGTTTTTTCAGCTCTTTTTATTGCACTAACTTTTGAAAATTAAGAATCGTATTTTTTTATGAATTTTTTATTTTAATTAAAAATATAAATATAAATGTTTGTTACTTTCAAATTATAACAAACCAAACTAAATATATTTATATATTTTTTTTTTTTATAGAAAACTAAATATGTTTATGTATTTCAATGACACCAACAATGAAGTACGAACAAAGACACATACATTAGACACAACACAGACACAAACGTTGACACATCAACACTGAAAATAATATGAGAAAATGACACAATTTATTGTAATCATATGTGTTGGTGTTGGTCGGTGTCAGACACCGACACATGTTCGACACCAGGACATGACTAATCCAAGAAGCACTTGTGCTCATAGGTGACATGTGACTTTTATCTTCAAATATCAAAACAAATTATAAAATATTGTTTTAGGTTGGTGGCACAATTACTAAAATATTGTCAACCCAAAGCTTTTTGTGATAATGAATATAATCTAATGAATTTGAGCTGAGAAAATGTGTTTGTTGATAAGGACTAGGTGCAACTAGCTTTACTTAGAAGACATATCCGGTGTAGGTAGTATATGTAACTAATCTTAGCTAATAGACATATCTGATGTAGTTAGCAATTGCAGATAGACGAAAGTAGTTGTTATAACTATGGTAACTACAAGTTTATTTAAGTTTAAGTTTAGTTATTTATGTTATGTGATTCATGTTGTATGAATCTCTAGAGATATATGCATAACTTTCTTTTTAGCAAGGAATATTGCCAAATGGATTTAAGTTGCAACAACATCTTAATCTTAATTGATTAGGACTAGACATAGACATTACTTAGCAGACATATATGATGCAATTAGTAGATATAACTAGCTTTAGTTAAGCTGTAGATTTAATTAACAGACGCAGACTATTGATACAAATGCTATTCAATTATGAGTTAATTTCACAAGATTAGTTATATCAAATTATTTCTCTTATTAAATGTATGTTGTACGAGTTTGAAGTGTATAAATACATAGCTTTTGTTGCAGTGGATGTGACTTAATGATTTGAGTTGAGAAATAACATGTTAGTTGATAAGGATCTCAAAGACAAACACAATTAGCAGATCAACTAGCTTTACCTAGCAGGCAAAAAAACACAATTAGAAGATGCAGCTAGCTTTAGTTAAAAGACAGATCAAACACAGTCAATGGATGAAGATGAAACCCAAATTGTTTATGTTGTTACTATAGTTATGTGTTAATTCCTGCCAACATTCATTACTTTATGTTGTATATGTAAAGATATTTTATTTTGTAATAGATTTGCTAACATAACAACATTAGTTTTCTTCCCCTAAAAAAACATTAGTTTTTCTTGCTTTGAAATTGGTTTTGAATATAACAACAAAAGTTGTTATTCAAACACTTAACACAAGTTGAAAATTACAACAAATTATACATTCTAACAAGCTTATATCGTGTCTATTGAGTTTGTAGTTGTTAGGTTTTTGTTGATTTGTTGGTGTCATTAACGAGGATTGATGCATCCCATTTTTCTCTAAAAGCATGAATAATTCTACAAGTTCATAAATGATGACTTATCTCAATAAAGATTATGTGATGTTTATCAAAGTTGAAGTTTATTGCGTCCACTATTATAATTCTATACTTTCTGGTTTACCTCTAACTTACTACCAACACACTGTTAAGATGTTTGTGTGTTAATAATCGTCTTAACAAAGCTCTTCTAATCTTTGATAAGATCAATTCTGCTGGTTATGAAGTGGACAATTTTACATTTGGAATATTGATTGATGGTTTCTACTGAACTAAGGATTCTGATGCTGCAATAATTTTTCTTGAGAAAGTTGAACCATAGTCACACGGTTCGTAATTCGCTTCCGTACGCGGTACGGGTTCGGGTACGCGGTATGCAACTTTTAAAGAATTGGGTACGTGGTGGGTATACATAGTCGATACACTATTTGAGTTCGCGGTGCGTTCAAATATAATCATCGATACATTACAAATAAAAAAAATATTTAATAAACAAAAAATAAAACAGATGTATGAAAATTAATGGATTCAATGTATTTGAAATTGAAAAGGACCCTGAACTTTATAAGCCAAGAAGAAGAGAAAATGCTACTTTGTAGGAACAAAACTTAGTCTCACATTGTCCAATTTTGAAACATTGAGAGATGAGCTTGACTATAAATAAAGAGTCTACAAGTTTGAGAAACATAAACATCTAGTACACTGGATAAGTGGGACCAGATAGGTGGGACCCCTGATGCTTTAACTTTTTTAAAGTTAATGCGTTGGTAAGAATATGTGTACCAACAAAATAAAAAATTAGTTTAAATATTTATTTGTTTATCCTGGTTCCTGGGTTTGTGTATTTTCACCGAATTCAGAGAGAATTTTGGTGAACCGGGTTCTTCAAAGAATCGCGAACCGGTTCGCGCAAACCAATTCGCGGTTGGCTAGTAGGGTGAGCGAATTATGTTACTATGAGTTGAACGTCATTCCATCTCTTTTGATGAACTGATATTCAACACAATCTTAAATTGTTTATGCAAAGAGGGTAAGCCAAAAGAAGCTTTCAAACTATATAATGTGATGCATTCTAAAAATATTTCTCTAGACATAATAACTTTTAACACTCTTGTATGCACGTTTGCACGTGTCAACCAATTTCAAACTCTCTATCTCTTGCACCAAATGGAGAGTTAAAAAGTAGTTCCAAACATGTACATATACATAACACTGATACACGCATTATGCAAAGAGGGGAAGCTTCAAGTTGCCAAATCTCTTATCCCTAGAATGCTTAGGTTAGGCATTAAACCTGACATTGTTTCATATAACTCATTAATCTATGGGTACTGCCTTATTGGTGAAATGACTGCAGTTAGGAAGCTATTTGACAATATGCATTCTATTGGTATTGAATTTGATTTGTCTAGCTATATCACTTTATTTCATGGTTATTTCAATCGTCGGATGGTTGATGATGTTTTCTTACTTTTGCTAAAGATGTGTAACACTGGTTTGATGCCAGATTTACATGTCTATAATTGTTTGATCCTTGGTTTTGCTGAATTTGATAAAGACAACTAAATTTTAGATCTATTCAATGAATTGCTAGACACTGGTCTACATCCTGATACCTATACTCTTAATTTAGTGCTAGCTCTTTCATGCAAAACCAAGAAGGTGTCAGAAGTAAAGAATTGCCCACTAAGATGGAGAATTTTGATATTCAGCGGGACACCATGTCCTGTAATATTATTCTTCACGGATATTTTTTGGCTGGAATGTTCAATGATGTGATTGGCCTATTCTGTAGCCTCTTCATAAAAAACCGTCCTATGAGTGTGGTAACTTTTAATAGTCATTCAAGGGCTCTGCAACCGCAATATGTGTCGTGAGGCATTAATGCTATCCATGAAAATGAAAGTGAAGGGATTCAGTCTGAACCGCGTTACATACAAGCTACTTATTCGGGCTCAAGTGCGTAACTCGGATTACGAAAAGGCTGCTCTTCTTCGCAAAAAAAAAAGTATTATGTTAGTCTCCCTCCAACTGGTCTACTAGCAACTGATGGACTAACCACTGAGATGTTGGTAGCAGTTCCCTAGAAGTTTCTGTTTGAGGAATTTTGGCAGGGAGTTACTTTAGATTTTGGTTCTTTTGTTGCTATGTAGTCTGTTGCCACGACACTGATTTTGTTTTTATTTAGTTGGGTTGTCTTTGTAAGAGCATGTTCTCTTGTTACTTTAACAGTTTTCTATTGTTTGCACTAAAAGTTACACAAATGTGGAATTTGTTAAGTAAATTTGAAGTGTAATATGCATAGATGAGTTGTTATTCATTTGATTTTTTTATTTTTTTATTAAAAATTCCCCTTTTTTAAAATACAAAGGTCGCGGATGCACATGTGGTTGAAACCTGAAGAACATCATATATTCAATTACATGCATACCACGAATTCATAAGATACGTCAATTGGTTTATGGACAAAGGAAGAATCATGTTTTATTTTGGTATTGTCTCTTTGAAATATATTTCATTATGTAAGAAGTCAATCTGATGTTAACTTGTTGGACCTAAATTGTAAAAAAATAAGACATTTTTTTATTTCTAAAAAATGGATAAATTTGTTAACAAAAATCTAAATAACCAATTAGGTAATAGAACCAAAGTATTTAATGAATTCATTTAAGATGAGTAGTTCGAGTGAATTCGAGTTCACATTTGAGCTACAACAATCTTTGTCATATTTTACTTTTCTCGCGGCCAAACTCTGATTTATGAAATCTCATTATGCTAAAAATTAGAGGGTTAAAGTCTTAAAGATCAAGAAAAAGAAATTACTAAACTATATACAAAATAAAACATGTAAGTAATACATCATTTGTCCCAAATAATAATATGTTTTGACCATTTTACACAAATTAAGAAATCTAATTTATATATTTGATTACTTAACTTATTTATTAATTTTGTTTTGGTCTCATAACCAATTGTTGTTACGTTTAAGTTTCTTAATTTCCCTTATGTTAGAATCTAATGAACTTAAGTTGAGAGAATGTTTTAGTTTATAATGATCAAATGAAACTAGCTTTAGTCGGAAGATACAAGGACATATCTTGTACAAATACAACTAGCTTTAACTAACATGAATATTATAATTATTTATTGGTTGTTAACGAGTGCCCCCGGGGCACTTTTTAAGCATGAAAATAAAGTAATTATTCTTTCAAAATTTTAAAGTTTTCAATTTCTAATATATTGATTACACAAACTTTAATAAAAAGTTATTATTTTAGGTCCTTAACCAGTGCCCCGAGGGCACTCGTTAATATTTCACTTATTTAAAATATGAAACACTCATAATACTCTTGCTATTCAATTATGAATTAATTTCAATTAATCATTAAATACTTTCAGTTATTTATGGTATCTGATTTATGTTGCACGGGTCTCAAGTGTATATATACATATATTTTTCTAAAAAGACATGAATTTATGTTGAGATACTCTTTTTTACAACAAGTATAAAAGTCGTACACAACTATTTACTAAACATATATGGTGCATTTGATATATGCTTAACTATATTTATTTAACTAACATAATATACTTAGTTAAAGATGCACGAAGACATACATTATTTAAGTTGAGATACTCTTTTTTACAACAAGTATAAAAGTCGTACACCACTATTTACAAAACATATATGGTGCATTTGATATATGCAAGTATATTTTTTTAACTAACATAATATACTTAGTTAAAGATGCATGAAGACATACATTATTTATACAAATACTATTATCATATTAGTTAATTTCGATTCAAGGTTAGTTTCTTTCAATTTTAAGGTTATGAGTTGAGAAAACATGTTTCTTAATATGGACTATGTGCGACTAACTTTATTTGGATGATTTTTCTGGTATAGTTAGTGAATGCAACTAACCTTAGTTAATAGACATATCAAGTGTAGTTAGCAATTACAGATAGATGCAAGCAGTTGACACGTTTATTATTTAACTATAAGTTAATTTCATTATTTATTTTATATGATTCATGATGTACAAAGTCTCAAGTGTAAACATGTATAATTTTTTCTGCAAGGAATATAACCTAGTGGATTTATGTTGATACACCACCTTAGTTAATTAGGACTGGACATAGATGAAGTAGATAAAATAGTCACAAGGAAGGGGGGGTTTGAATTGTGACCCTTTAAAAATTAAACCTGTAACTTAAAATTGATTCTCAAGTTTTGAACTTGGAATAGTTAAGTTAGTGAAATACTGAAAATAAAGAGTATAGGGAAGAGAAGAAGAACACACAAAGATTTATAGTGGTTCACCCAATGTGGGCTAGTCCACTCCTCACAATCTTGTGAGAGTTTCCACTATGATGCTTGAGATAACC
>Ga0228711_1005799_pt1 | contig 18652 bp, 16 predicted proteins | sample MedpolnodulmetaG_2_FD_177996 | JGI IMG/M metagenome (GOLD analysis project Ga0228711, IMG submission 177996) | Root nodule microbial communities from Medicago polymorpha collected in Santa Monica, California, United States - brown nodules | ecosystem: Host-associated > Plants > Roots > Nodule...
CAGGCATGTAAAGCATAAATGGTTAAAAGAACATAATTTGGTAGCTTTTCCTTAGATAACTTGCAGAACAAGTCACTAAAATGCCTAGATTAACACATAAAATATGTTACTTTTGAGCACTTATCAGATATTCAACCCCACCTATTTTCATACTGCTCAAGAAAACCTGCTCAAACAACTAAAGGATAAGATCTTGAATGTCGACCTATTCCAAGTGCTACAGGAAGACATACATCGTTCCTCGTCTTTGATCATCCTGGTCAAAACCCTCCTCAATTCTCTAGAATCTGCTGCCAATACCTCACTTCTTGTTTTTCTAGTTGAATGTGTTCCTCTCTTGGAACAAATCTCTCAACTGTTTTTCGATAAGCAACATCTTGTTGAGGAACTTAAAGAGCGATGGAGGCTCCGACAACATCATTTTGACGAATACATTACCACCAAACTCGAATCTTTGTCTTTCGACCTATAAATCCATGAAGTGAGTGGAACGATCCGGTCAAAAGCTTATGAGGCTATTGAGCACCATGAAAGGATTGTTACACTTGGGAAGCTCATAGAATCCCTAGTTTTGGAATAAGAATTCGTGGATTTGAAACTGGATATTTGTGAATCCCTCTATGAGAAGCTGAAAGCTAACCATCGCATTTGAATCCACAATCAGGTTATCTAGCTCTCTAGGTCTTTGTTTGAAACCTTTGATTCCAATTGGTGTTGTTATGCGTTGTATTGTGACATAACAATGTCCAATTTCATTGTAATAGTTTAGCAATGTTTTTTATTGATAGTTAATTCAAAGCCGAATATTTGTTTCTTGTCGAATTTTAATGTTTGTGCTATTTTTATTTTTATACTTTTAGTACATGCCTTTATTTAGACATATTATCAAAGAATTTTATTTCCTCGATAAATTGTAAATGGTAAGACTTTCAATTTTCAGGATAATAACTATCTGCAACAAAGAGACATTTGCAAATAACCCAAAGTTTGTAATGAAAAACTCAACAAACATAACTCATTGCCTCAAAGTTTTTGCTATTAACAAACCTATCAAAAGGATATTAGACAAGAGTTGCGTCTATTGTGGTTTCAACCACCTCTTCTGGTTTCTTACCAAAATTTTGAATATCAAAGGAAATTAATGCTAGTTTTCACCATTAGATTTTCAAGATAGGAATCATACAAATTCCTTATCATAGATACAATAAAATTTATGGTCAATTGACCATCATTTCCTTAAGTTTTAACTTAAGTCTTTCGATAGTATCTTTGCCAATGGGTTTTAAACCATCTTTTGCTAACTATCAACCTCTAAGGCCTTGTAAATCTCTTGCCCCAGTTAAAAACCGTGATTTTTCTCTAAGCATCTTCCTTAAATGCGATGATCATCCTCATCATTCCCTAAAGGTAGGGAATTCAGATTTTCCAAACTAGGCTTTGTGTCGAGAGTCTGTCTTCAAGATTTGTAGCCATGCTTTTTTTTGACCTTTGGTACTTTCTCCATTGAGTCCTTGTTCTGGGATTCTTTCCCATGTAGTTGTTGCTGTAAGCATACTTCTTCGACTGAAAAGTCGTACCATTTTTGTTGTTATCAACAGTGTTTGTGCTTCCTTTCACCACATTGTTCTTCCCATGTTGCACATTCTTATGGGTCGACTGAACCCATTTCTGGTTGGGTGCATAAGGAATGAATCTTTTCCTTGACCACCTTTGTTTACATAATTAGTGGTCGAAGAGTTATTGATGAAAGGAATATAACTCTTTGTAAAGGAAAACCCAGGTCTATGATCAACAGACCATTTCCCCCTTTTCTTAGGTGTTGGGATAGAACTTTCAAGGCTTTTAGTTTCCTCTTTGACAAATACAGCACTACATCTGGGGCAGAGCATTACCTCAGAATTCTTCAGCCTGCATCGATTGAGGAAGTCGATCAACTCTTCTTTAGTTGTAGGATGGGCTGCCTTTAACTTCTCGTTGAACAGAGGCTCTAGAGTAGTCTCTTCGACGTGTTCTGCATCTTTAGTGATGTCCACCATTTGACATTCGACAACATCAGCTTTTGCTTCCACTTTTGCTTCGATAGACAGATTTTTGACAGCATCAATGATTGCTTCGACCATATTGCAACCTGCAATGTCTGTGTACATCATACTCACATCTTTTAAAGGATCAGAGTCCACTTCCATTTGAGGCTTTGGCTTGTTTCCAAACTTCAATCTTCCTTCATTGAGACCCTTCTGAACCAAATCCCTGAAAAGGGAACATCGTGAGGTGCTATGTCCCAAAAAATTATGGTATTTACAAAAACATCTTTTCTAACGTTGCTCTAGTGGTGGGATTTTTAAATCCTTAGGTGCTACCACTTGACCATCAGCAACTAAGAGATCATAAATCTCGTCGCATTTGGTTACGTCGAATGTATATGTTTTAGGAACATATCTTTCATTGCTTGGTTCCACAGGATTATTCCCATCATAGGGCCTTAACGATTTACACGTATAAGGAGGCCATGGTTTTAATTCATCAATGTCGACCTCTCTTTTTTTCGACATCGTGAAAAGCTATGTCAAATTCTTGATTGCTTTCATCTGATCCGATATAAGCAACCTTTTCTCCTTTGTGATATTTCTAATTTTTGGCTTTTTCAGCCTTTAATCTTTCGACATGTCAAACTCTATCGGCCAACTGGGCCATATATCTCAAGTGTTGAGTGTCTAATTTCTTCATGATGGAATAATCTCATGTTCAGGCCAGGCACTTGAGTGAAACATCTTGCCTTTAACAATCTGAATCTTTTGAGATAATCATCAATGAATTCAGTGGAATTCCTCTTGACACTTGCCAATTCTTTTAGACTTATCTTAGATTGGCCCATGTAGAATTGTTCATGGGATAACCTTTCTAATTGAGTCCAATCTTGGATCGAATGTGGTGTAAGAGTAGTAAACCATGTGAAGGCATTCTTTGTTAGAGAATTTGGGAAGTACTTCAACCTCAAATTCTCATCATTTGCTAGATCTCCTGCCTCTGTCAAATATTGTGTGATATGTTCGACAATGGACACACTGGTATCACCTGCAAATTTGGTGAACTTAGGAATTTTGTAACCCCTAGAAAGTTCAGACTGTAATACTAATTCCAACAAAGGAGAAACAAAGTTTGGCCGATGTAAGCCAATATTTAAACCATTAGTCATTATATTTTCGACCAAATTGGCTATATTGTTATGCAGTCCTATGTTTCGTTGTTGGACATTCCTAACAACTTCATCGACATTATTATTTCTATCCACCAAGATCACTTCAGGTTGACCTTCAATCACTGGTTCGACCGGTTGGGGTTGAGGCATAGGTTGTTGCCTCTGAACCATTGCTTCGATCAACCGCAACAGTTGTTGATTTTGGACCTGTGGAATCGGTTGATAAACAGGTTCTGGAGGTGCAAAGAAATCTGCTATCCTCCCCATTTGTGTGGTTATGGCTTGATAAATCTGGTTTGTGTCCCTTATAAAAGGATTAACCACTGTTCCAATTTGTTGTGTTAACAAATTAACCATTTTGTGATTACTCTCATCTATTTATTGTCTTATTGTTGTCAACGGTGGTAGAATATTTCGACAAAAAATGCTCAAACTCGAGGGACTATGTATGTTGTTCATTGTGAACAGATTTGCTTGATCTTTAAATGCGGATGCACTATTATGTGCATTTGCCATCATTGAAGTTGGCATACCATACGGTTGTTCCCTAGATAGGTTCTGCATATTTATATTTCGATCATCAAGCCTAGGCCTGAATAAAGGAAAACTTTGAATACTGTTAGTTGGAGGAACACTAGCAAGGAATGAGGGTATAACGGTTCCCATTTCTAGTCGTGTCATTGGAGAGGACGTCGAAACGGTTGAAGGAGCAGTAACTCCCGTTTTCGTCGAAACTAGCATAGCCATGGTTGCCCCCAAAGGGGTTGACACATTTAAATCTCCCAAAGGAGAAGTCGCTTGTAAAGACTGTGCTTGTGAAGATGATTGTGAAGAGGATGAACTGGCACGAGCCATAGATTTACCACTTCTCAAATGCATACACGAACAATTTGGTGTTTTTAGCAATAAAGTTACCCGAAAATAGTAACGAAATTCTAAAAATGGATCTCACGAGTAGATGGATTTTTGAAAAACAGTTTTTTATGAAGAAAAAAAATTGAAAATCAATTGCAAAAACAGGGTCCCTCTGGGCGTGCCAATTTGTTTACCCGTGTTTTCGGCAAACTATGGGCTAGTTCTTATTATTACAAGCGAGACCAAACTAGAGATCTCAGGAGCATGTTGTGCAAAGGTTTTGATCGAAAAAAGGTTTGGAAAGGGCCACAAGATGCACTCAAGTTACTTAGAGAGCATGACGGGTTTTGAATCAAAGAAAGCACTGTCTCTCGACAGGTTTGAGATTGCCAGGAAAAGCAATATAAAGTTAAATGAAAAGGTAAAAGTTTAAACACATAAACTTTAAGGAGAGGTAAAATGCATTGCATTAAAATAAAGGTGGTCTACAAATCAGTTTACATACATTCTATATAACTCGTTTACCTAGACGCTAGTAGTTTGAGTGTTGTAGAATTCTATAAATGATATGCAACCCATTTTCCGGCTTGGAAACACTTATTTATACTAAAATAACTAACTAGCGAACCACTAATCCCATGATCAACATTTCTCCCATATTGGACAGCCGCTTTCCCCATGTTCCCACTAAGGAAACCATCTTCAAGCTTGAAATCGTGCCTTTCCCACCTTGATTGCTTTACTTCGACGCGATTGTGCTTTCATCCTTGCTCTGTCGAACTTCTGATTCATCAAGGTAGTCATTTTCTGCTTGTCAAAATGAGCCTGTCAAAATTACAGGCTAACAGTGTGTCAAGGTAGTCATTTTCTGATTCATCTAGATCAACAAGTATTGCATCTGAGTAGTAGTTTTGGGTTTTGATTTGCTGGAGATCCTAGCGGATTTTCTAACTTGTGGAACTTCAACCTATTTTGTTTTTCAGGGTTTGTAGGTTCATTTGAAGGAGTTGAATGGTGTTGAGGTAGTGATGCTTTTTGGAGGTGAAAGAGAGTAGGGTTCAAGGTTTTCATCAGCTTTGAGAGAAGGAGTGGAAACCTCAGAAGTGTTAAGTGAGGGTGGATGTGATCTTGGATTGGGACATAATGTTGAGTCATCATAAGGACATGCATGTATTGTTTTAGTTCTAGCCATCGTTGGTTTTGCTAGATTTGGAGACATGATTGTTACTGGTTGAAGATGAAGGTTTATATGGAAGGATGAATGAGGGAGAACGAGAGAGGAAGAAGTGTTTTGGTGAGAAGAAAGGAAATGGAAGTGAAAAGAAATGATGAGAAGGACTGGAAGGAGAGAGTGCAGATAGACCATGATTGGATGGTTTATTGGGAAGAAGGAAAAATTCATAGATTTTGCTGCATAAGGATGATTATTGCCTGGAGTAGCCAAGGGTTTACACAGAAAATTGACAGACAAAGCAGTTAATGGGCACACACGCGCGCAAAGGAGAGTAAAAGCAGAGAGAGAATTGCGCTTTTTGAGGAGAAGAAGACTGTTGGAGGATTTTGTGGAGAAAAAATAATGGAAAATCAAGAGTCGAAATAGGATTTTTATCAAAAATTCCTTGATTAAAGAAAAAAACCAGTTCTCAATAAATATGCAGATTTCATTAGTAAAAAATATGAATTAAAAATCCTTTAATGAAATAAATTAGCTAGGGTTTTTTATGATGTGCAATTTTTCTTTTATAAATATAAAATGGTCTTCAACAATTGGTTTAGTAAAAATATCTGCTAGTTGATTTTCAGTATCAATGAAAGTTTATTCTTCATCCTTTTTATTTACATGATCTCGTAAAAAATGATGTTTTATTTCAATATGTCTAGATCGTGAATGTTGAATGGGATTTTTATATAAATTTATTGCACTATTGTTGTCACATAAAATTTGAATATTTGTGTACCTTAACGAGAAATCCTCAAGTTGGTTTCTTATCCATAATACCTGAGAACATCAACTTGCCACTGAGACATATTCAACTTCTGTTGTTAATAAAGCAATGGTATTTTGTTTTCTGCACGACCAACTGACAAGTGCTTTTCCCAAGAGTTGACAATGCTCCAGAGGTATTTTTTCTTTTTGTTTTATCACCAGTATAGTTAACATCACAGTAGGCTAAAAGGTCAAAATGTGAGCCCTTTTTGTACCAAAGACCAATGTCAGTAGTACCAATAAGGTATCTGAAAATTCTTTTGATTGCGGTGAGATGTGATTCTTTATAAGCAGTTTGGAATCTGACACACAGTCCTACTGCAAAGACAATGTCAAGTCTACTAGTTGTTAAATATAGAAGTGATCCAATCATTCCACTATATTCCTTTTCTGATATAGGATTTCCAATGTCAGGTCTATATCATTTGATGGGTTGTAGGAAATTGATGGTTTGAGGTTCAATTTGACTATTTAGAAAATGTGTATGTCTTTGATTTCCTGTTTTGATGTTAACAAGTTTCTCTGTGTTGTTTTCCACAATGAAGTACCGACAAAAAACAATGAATTTAGCTTATAAGAACCTAAAAAAGGAAATCCTTGTGTCCTTAGATTCTGCTACAAATGCCTCTTGCGCATGTTTGGTTCACCTTTTTTTAATTATGTTTTATTTTCAAAATTATTATATTTTACCAAGAGTGCAATGGTAGACTATTTTATTTTGTGCTTTTTGAATGACGACAAATTTTGTGTGTTGAGTTCAGATACGTGTAAAAGGCAGAAGAAGTATACATCTTAAATGATTGGATATGTCCAAGGTGTGTATGCATTTCCAACAGCAGACGTTGAATGAAAGTTATAGTTATAATGAAATTTGAATGTGTTGTTTTTATTTTGTATCATTTTGTGTGTTAGTTATGAGACAATAGTAAATTTATAGGAGAAAAGAAGGTGAACAACCTACCAGTGCTCTAGCTTGTACATTCAAGACACCATTTTTAAGTAGGTGTTTGAAATGCTTATCAATAATGCTTTAGAAAATTTACAATTGAAAAAGGTTAATCATATTGCTATTGTGTCTCCAAAGGAATCTACATTAAAGAAAGGTGTGTTACCTTTCACCCGTAAATTCTCTTGCAAGTATCTTCTTCTATTTGAATCTTGAGCACTGAAATTCGCTCACACATTTAACTGATCCTTAGAAGAATTCTTCACTGCACTTTTTGTTTGACAGTTTACTTTGAGAAGTTATACATTTTGAATCTTCAAATAACTTCATGATCATTACTTTTTATGTTGAGTATAGTAGTCCTGGAAAAAAATGGTCTATAAGTAGCAATGCTATATTTAATGGTCCTAAAAAAAATGGACCTGGAAAAAAACTTTACTTTGAATGTTGACTTTTCGAGGAAGGTTGTAAACGTTTTTTAATCGATAAGAGTAATTAATAATACTATATTCCCATAGACTTATTCGTTCATAAACAAAAATCAATTCGCAAGAAAACATTTAATTGAAGGGCATAGCTTTGAAGTGTGTATTTTTTTTCTTTTTCGAAAATTTACGAATGTGTGTACTTAAGGGTTCACATTAGTCTCCTAAGTTATAAACTTTAGACATTTTAGTCCTTTAAGTTACAAACAATTATTAACTTCAAATTGTTAAATTACAAACATTGATAGAAAGGATTGATGATTAAATTTGTCAAATCCACCAATTTGTTTGCAAGTAATAAAGCAATAAGTAAATCGTCTCTGTAGGGATTGACGTTTAGACTATGCAACTATCTAAACTTATTAAAACATTAACAAATAAACAAACATAATGGGGGAGTTTGCTAGTTTGATTTGATTGCACAAAACAGTTGAGCTGATTACCGAAAAATAAAGGGTTGATTGCATATTTTTGCGGCGATTAGGAGTCTTTATTTTCTTTTTTAATCAATTCAAACAATTATCAGTTATGAGATAAGGTTTCTATTTTAGTGGCTAGTGGGATCAAACGTCCCTCCATTTGTCAAGTTTCTCCTCAATCACCTTAAAGGTCATACATTTTATATGGGGTATATGGTCGTCAATCCTATAGGGATCCATATGCAGTCAAATAGTTATCAAGGAGGGACTTACTCTCTTAAAGGTAATTTAAACAGTCATAGTAGAAATTCCTAAATTATCATCTAAAGGAACCACATTTATTTGGGAATCTTAGAACTTCACCACATACTCTTACTAGTCCTTAGTAGATTAAATAGATAGGTCTAAGTGTATCTTACTAAGCGAGAAAGAATGAAGTTTATATGCAACATTCAAAAAGTAGACCATAATAACTTATGTAGCTTATTCCTATGTTCAATCAGAACAACTAAGTATATCACACTCCCTAGAATTCGTGTAAGCATTAAGCCCTTTGCATATAAGAATTATATAGATCTCAAATCATAACTGAATAAAAGATTTGAGTTACTTTGATCCAACAATAAAATAGAGTTTCACCTTAGAACCTTGATGAATTGGTGTTTGGTTGCTCATGGTAACTAAAGACAAATTACAAATGAAATAAAACATACTCTAAGAACAAAGGTTGAATTGAGACTCCTCCGTTGATGCTCCTAGTACTTGGATTCCTTTGGAACCTTCAAATTCTGAATAAATGTGAATGAGAACTCATATATTTATAGGCAAGTTTCTAGATGCATTTGGGTTGAAAAAACTAAACCTTTTCCTCAAATCCCCATAGAAAAAACTGCAAAACAATATTTTTTTTCTTTCTCAACCTCGTGCATGGGGTTCTGTGTGTCGCACGTGCGTGCTAAAAACAATGTTTCACACACTTGGGATGCATGGCAGCACTTCCGGGATGTATTGCTTCAACTGTTAAGTGTTTTCACACACTTATTTTCTTCCTCCAAACTTGTCTTGAAACCTAGACAAAAAACTCCCAAACTTAAAAAATATCAAATACTTAAAAAATCTAACATAAAAAGTAGTGGGGGCAGTTGCCCCCAACTACAATATGTAAATCTGTCTCTACACATTCCACTATCTTAATGCATCCAATGTTGATTATTCCTCTATATCCGTTTATATTTTACAAAAGCGTCTTCTCCTAGATCTCGCGCCCATGCTTACATGTCTTGCATATCTGAAATAGTTGATAAAACACAACATTTTTATTCAGATTTTGGGACCGTTTGTTTTTAGCTATTTTAAAAAACCATTTTTATAATATTTCATCGATTCTTTGATTCTCAAGAAAATGTTAATTTCTTTCAATTTTTACAAAACAAATTAAATTATTTGTTTTCTATTATCAAAATCGACATGTAAATGGATATTCTCAAGAAAATGGTCAAAGCATATCTTACCAAAATAGTGTTAAGTAGGCTGGATATTTGGGGTGGAGGGTGAGTTATGTCATCAGCATATGTGTGGCAGCACTCTTGGCTATGCTCCATCAGTCATTACTATTTTAAAATCACAATAAAAGAAATAATCAGAAGTGTCCAGAATCCACCGCATTATAATGATTATGTGTCATTGCCCAATAGAGAAAGTTGAGGTTATATGTTTACTTTTTGTGAGGGAAATTATATGTTTACTATAGTAGTATCTTTTTCTAGATCTTGTCCCCAATATATATTTTTTAGAATTATCCTGAACAGTGAAGAACATCGCGTTTCAATTATTATATTACTATTCGATTATTATATTATTATGGCTAATCATTTATCAATTGCTACAACATTTCATTAAGATCTGAACATACCAAATAGGGAAAGTAGCAAAGAAATTAGCAAAAGAAACCATGGTCATGTCTATGTTTTTTAATTTCATGTTCCCACCACCATCTTCTATATTTGTCACAGCGATGTCAATAATAAGTTTTGTTGCACTTGCAAATTATGGTATTTCTGAAATCAGAGGAAAGCATTTGAATTATTCAAAATTCTGGAATGCAAATAATAACAAAACCAATAGTGGAAAGCAAATTAAGTTGTCAAGTAAGGTTGGTATGTTGTTGCTCTATACTCCTGCTTTTCTAGCTGGTGCAGTGTCGTTTTGGATCTTTCCTAATGAAGGTTTAAGATCTACAATTCTTCAAGGTGCTTTGACCCTTCACTACTTCAAGAGGGTCTTTGAGGTAATACTTGATATTCTAATTAATGATTTCTTTCAACTTAAGATCTACATACTTTATTTTATGGTCTCACACCACCATCAAGATTTTCTTTTCTATAAATATTCTAATAACTTCTTTCAATTTAAGACCTACATAGTTTTTGTTATCAATTTTGATCATTATTTTTAATAATATTTGACACCCAAGTGTCAAGTCTACCCAAGTTTTTTTTTATGAGATCGTATTTTTGAGATCTTAAAATATCATCGATTTCACGATTTAACCATTAAATCTTTAATTTGGGTTTATGGATAGTAATAAGGATGAAATATAATTTTTGAAAGAATTGTCTCCTTGTGTTTAAAATCTATTTGACAATAGTGATTAGGTGGTTTGTCCGTTTGATGTTGTTGGTATCAATGATGGTGAAAGTGTTTGATGAAAAAAAATTCGCATAAGGGAAAACATACATAGATGAAACATAGATGAATGGATGAATTCACACTTGAAACGGAAAAGTACATGTTTAGAATCATATATCGTAAGATGATCAATATATACAAATACCTCAAAATTCTGATAAAAATGTGATGTACAAAGGAATTGAGGAAATAATAAGTCTTTTGCCAGCTTTCATTAAAGATGAAGGTTTTTATTGTCATGTACTAGAGGAGAAAATCTTACATGATCGAAACTATTTAGTTACACACATTTTAAAAAAGGTGAAAAAGGAAAAGAATTAAATGATACTCAAGACACATTATTTATTTTATGAACATTAAATAGGTTCTATTTATTTATAATATTATATATTATAAATCAGATACATCAATTATACAAAGAATTTAAAAAAATAATATGTGCCTACAAAAATAAATTGAACATCGCTAAAAGTGTAAAAGATAATTTACGAATAAACTCACTACATCCGAGTGGATAGCATAAAAAAACACAAATGTTACATTCTATGATGCAATTTTTTTTATAAGGTGAATTCTAACCACTAGGCTATCTGACAAAAAAAAAAGTATGTAACGTTTGTGTTTTTTAATCTTTTGCCATGACCACAGGATTTTTATACAATTGTGTTAGATTTTGCTAAAAATAAAATACAACTGTGCTACGTATATATACGATTATAATTTTTTCTTTTCGATAAGAAATATATGATTGTTTTTTATTTTATTTTATTTTAATTTTTTTTTGATAATATTTTAAAAATAAATTTTTATAAATTATTTCCTCAATAATTTTTTTTTTATAAATTATAAAAACTGAAAAAAGAATAAATTTAAAATAAAGCTTAAAAAACGATAATTTAATAATATATAAAATATGTACTAAATTAAAACAATTAAATTATCAATTGTCCTTTTAAGTCATCTTACCTTTATTAGTTAGTTGAACCGTTAATTTTACCAAACACTTTGATTAGTTTATCAGCTATCAGTCATCAGCTATCAGTTAAAAGCTATAAGCTATCAGCTATTTTTACCAAACAGAGCCATATTAAAAACAAAATTGATTTACCCTGTACGAGTCATGCAGAAGGTAAACCAACCAAGAATATTTACAAAGTCAAGGTGCCGAGATTATGAAAGCACCAGCGAAAAGCTAAACAAATTACACATGAACACCCATACAAAGGAGGGGATGTTTCCACCAATCGTGATAACTATAGATAAAAGTCACTTGTTTAGATTTCAGCCACAAGAAAGAATTCAGTTTAACATTTTCAGCTAGAATAGAAGAATCAAAAGCCGTGTTTTGGAAGACAAGGTTATTCCTTTCCTTCCAAATAGCTCAAACAGAAGCAAACCAAATTATTCTCAAGAAGGAATGAGTGAATCTAGGCAAACCAGCCATATTAGTAGTAAATTGAATGAAATGATGTCGAATATCACCTGAAGGAACCGAAGAAATACCCAACCAGTGCCTCACGTGAGCCCAAAGCGAATTGAATATGTCGCATCCTAAATATGTTTTTGATTCTTATAAATATTCAAAATTTTGTTTTTAGTTCTTACAAAATAAAATCGCACTTTTTAGTCTATGTTACATTTTCATTTAGCATTTCTAAGGACCAAAAATGCTTATGAAATTTTTTAAAAGGATTAAAAGCACTGACGGAAAATTTACATAGACTAAAAATGTAATTTTGTTTGATAGGGACTAAAAATAAAATTATGAATATTTATAGGAATCAAAAAGATATTTAACACTAAATTTTATAATATGACACTGAATTCAAAAAAGATAATCAAGTCTACTACTCCACCTGCAAAACCTTTTATTTAAACCTATTTAACCCTCGTACTTTTTTGTATATAAATAATTTTTGTTTTACAACAGTTAAAATACTGATTTTAGTTTTCTTGTGCATGTTATTTCATAACGTTGTTGCTACTCTATTCTGCAGTCTCTGTTTGTTCACAAATATAGTGGTTCTATGATTCTTGATTCTGCAATTCCAATCACTCTGAGTTACTTTATGTCAACTGTAACTATGATCTATGGCCAACACCTCACAAAAGACCTTCCAGAACCACAAATTAATTTGATTTATCCAGGTATTGTGTTGTTCCTAGTTGGCATCATTGGCAATTTCTACCATCATTTTCTTCTATCAAAATTGAGAGGAAAAGGTGATAAAGAATACAAGATTCCTAAAGGTGGCTTATTTGGGATTGTGATATGTCCTCATTATATGTTTGAGATAATTGATTTTTATGGGGTATTTTTCATCTCTCAAACATTGTATTCATTGATTTTCGCTATAGGCACTACTTTTTACTTGTTGGGTAGGAGTCATGCAACTAGGAATTGGTATCTTTCTAAGTTTGAAGATTTCCCAAAAAATGTTAAGGCTGTTATCCCATTTGTGTTTTAAATTGTTGTAACATTAATCCCTGATGTGGACGAGGCATTTGGTTGTGACATTTATAATATGTTGTACTGTTGTGCATGTATGTTGGAATAAAATATATTTTTTTGTCAAATAGTATAGTAGTCAGAGGAAATCCAGGGTTGGAACCCCTGTATATATTATTCAATGTCTCTGTTTAACTAAGATGAACTCGCGAAAACTAAATATGTTTATTTAATCATGTAAAATAAGAAAATTCTTTGATCGACATGAAATTAAATTTAATAAATGAATGACTATCAATTTAATTTATAAATCATCTTTCTCACACAAGTTTGGTCCCTAAATTATTAAAATTAACTAAAAGATCTATAAATTATATTATCATCTATCAATTTGCAGTCCATCATCAATTATTGGTTTGGAGACCAAATTTATGGATGAATAAATGATAATGTGGAGATTGATAGAATGTGAGCTAGACAGAGGCGATGACCCTTGGCACAGTTATCAAATTTTTATTTAAGGAAAGGCTTTAAAGTGTATGGTATTCTTGAGGATGTTGTGGTTCCTAGTAAATAGGACGTGCATGGGGAGCTTTACGGTTTTGTGAGATTTTTAAAAGTGAGAGATGTTGGTAAGCTTTTGAATGCGGTTAATGTTGTTTGTTTCGGTAACTTTAGTGTAAGGGCCAAAGTGGCTCATTTTGATCGCTCAACTGCTCTTGTGGGGAAATAGGAGTATGTGGAGGAGGGTATGTGAGGAAATTTGGAAGTGAGAATGAATGGTAATCAAAAAATAAGGGAGAGGGAGAAGGTGGGGGTGGGAGGTAAAACATATGCGGAGGAGAGTCAAGTGGGAGAGGGAGAATAAAATGTGAGCTTGGGATTCCATGGTGTGGGGGGAGAGAGTTCAGAGGTTGTGAGGGATGGTGGTGGGACGAGTGGTGAGGGTGAGGTGTGGGTGGGTGATGTTGTGGTCCGGATGAGGGGTGGAATGGGGGAGGAGGTTGAGAGATGGGGCGTGGAGTTGGGAGCAAAGAGCAAAAATGTAGTTGATGTGTTGAAATCAACAGGGATTGGACGAGTTCTGAATTGTACACATCATGTTCAAAAATTGGTACGAATATATAAGTCCCAAATGGATGACTTTAAATGGGCGAGAAATGGTGTGGTAGTGACAGTGTTTAATGGGGAGGCGATCCAGGTGGTTCAGAATATAATTGAAGATTTTGGGTTCACGGATTTAGACATAATTCCTATGGGTGTTGATAAAGTGTTTATTAGTAGCTATCTGATAAGAATGTTATGACGTCAGTGGGGGAAGCGTCATAAATTTTTAATCATTTTTTCTCTAATTTTGTGAGATGGGACAAGACGGTGATGCATTTTTCAAAGGGGTTCTTGGTTGAGACTGTATGGTATTCCGCTCCATGCGTGGAATGAATCTTTTCAAAGGGGTGCTTTGTTGAGATTGTATGGGCGTTATTTATGTACAAACAATTGTTCATTGGAAAAAGAGCGTTTTGATTATTCTCGGGTGTTGGTTGTGACGTCATCTCCAGAGATTGTTTCTTTAGTGGTGTTTACCTATGTTTTCGGCAAACTACGGGCTAGTTCTGATTATTACAAGCGTGACCGAACTAGAAATCTCAAGACATGTTATGCAAAGGTTTTGATCATAAAGGGTTTTAAAAAAGGGTCACGAGATGCACTCAGGTTACTTAGAGAATAGGACGGGTCTTGAAATAAAAGGGCACTGTCTCTCGACAAGTTTGAGATTGCGAGTAAAAGCAAGATAAACTTAAAGGAAAAAGGTAAAAGTTTAAATGCATAAACTTCAAAGGAATGTAAAATGCATTGTATTAAAAATAAAGTGGTCTACAAATCAGTTTACATACATTCTGTATAAATTGTTTCCCTAGACGCCGGTAGTTTGAGTGTTGTAGAATTTTATAAATGATTTTCGACCCATTTTCCTTCTTGGAAACACATATTTATGGCGAACCACTAATCCCATGATCAGCACTTCCTCCATCTTGGACAAGCGCTTGTCCCACGTTCCCATTAAGGAAACTGCCTTCAAGCTTGAAATCGTGTCTTTCCCGCCTTGATTGTTTTACTTCGATGCGATCGTGCTTTCAGCTTTGCTCTATCAAACTTCTGACTATGCGTGCTAGGCCCTCCATCTTGTTGAAATCCTCAAATATAAATGAGAAAGCCTTTGATTCTTGTAAAGTTGAAGGTCAACCAAATGTTGACCATATTCAATGAGTCTGCCGAAATTACAGGATAACAAAATGCCCCCCAAAAATGCCATTTTCGATGAAACTCGTCAAGTAGGAGAGTATTGGCATTTTTGAACGATTCCTTAAGTTACTTTGAAAAGATGACGTCATCCCATTCATTACTTTCCAAATATGATCTTTTCATTTTTTTTCCCTTTGACCACGTCTTTTCACTTAAGCCCGCCTATAAGTTTATATATGGCCCTAGAGTGCCATTTGTCGTTTATCGAACTCTTCAGATGTAAACCCTCACAACTCCCTATGTTCATCATCATTCTTACTTTCTCCACAAGATTTTATGTCTCCTAAGACCATTAATTATCCACTATCCCAAAGCGCTTTTACCTTCTTTTGTACACGTGGCAATTATGGAAGAGGGAGATGAGAAGACAACTTTACGAATCGCATTCATCATTATAAGAAGCTTTGTTTCTTCACCTGTCTTTCACCAAACCTTCTCTTTCTTTGTATCTTCCCTTCTCTTACAAGGAAACGCATCAATCTTACGCCATGGAAGTATTCCCCCTGGAACTTCAACTCTTTATTGCTAAGAAGATTGCTACTTCAAGTACTAGAGGTTTGTTGTCCTTCACGACATTTGCAGTACTCCACCTCCAATTATCTGAGGACATTGAGGTGCTTAGATCTGTGCCTGACGATTGTTTACACCTTCTCACCATCCCTTCACCTACTGTCGGGTAGAGGAGGTTGATGCAACAACTTACCCTTAGTGGCCAGAGCGGCCCAAATGCTTCATCAACCCCATCCCAACTTGCCAAAGATTTGACTTGTATTGAGCAGTGCCTACTTTGCAGAATTTGATGAAGCCACATATTTTATGATCATGTTAAGGGTGTTGGCCAGTGATGGTTTCAACAAGAATGAAATTTTGTCCCTCTTTGATGATCTTTTTGTTTGACATAGTCTTGCTAATTGTAGGGACGTCATTAGCGCTGATGACTTTCTTTTTGATTGGGGTCAAGTTGAATTGTGGTTAATAGCCCCTAGTTTAGTTTATAGGTTCACTTGTCCTTCTGATGGGGTTTGCACGCTGAGCAATAGGATCCGCAATGCCCATCTACCATCTTCAGGTGCAGATGAAGATTACGACATGGTCAACATTTGTCTCTCTTGTCGTCTTGACGTTAACTTGCCTGGTTTTTAGAGCATTTCTGCTTTTTCGATCTTGACTTCTTGTTGTAAAGGTCTAAAAAACCATTTTGTTATGTGTCGGACGAACACAACTTGGTTTGACCATTTTGGATTTTCTACTTGGTGTATTTTGGCCTAATAGTTGGTATTTTCAACTTTACTATTTTGGTTTGTTATGCTCTTCTTTGTGACATAACAATGTCCAGTTTTGTAATGTTTCGACCACGTCTTACACTGTTTAGTTCATCTAAAGTCGAATATTTGTTTTCTTGTCGAATTTCAATATTTGTGCTATTTTTATTTTCACACAATAGGCTTATATTCTTAATACATACCTTTATTTTGACATATTATCAAAGAAATTTACTCCTTTGGCAAATGGTAAAGAGTTTCAAATTTTCAGGATAATAATTATTTGCAACAAAAGAGGCATTTGCAAATAAACCAAAGTTTGTGATGAAAACTTCAATAAACATAATTCTATGCCCCCAAGTTTTGCTATTGACAAGCCTATCAAAAAGGGTACTATACAAGAACTATATCTATTGTGACTTCAACCCCTTCTTTTGGTTTCTCACCCAAAACTTTGAATATCAAAGGCAACTAATGCCAAATTTCACCATTTGATTCTCAATTCAGGAATCATACAAATTCCTTATCATAAATACAATCAGATTTATGGCCAATTGACCACCATTTGCTTAAGTTTCAACCTAAGTATTTCGATAGTATCTTTGCTAATGGTCTCTTAACCATCTTTTGCTAAATATTAGTCACTAAGGACTTCTTGATCTCACACTACGGCTAAACAACCGTGATTCTGTTCTAAGCATCTTGCTTAGATGTGATGACCATCCTCATCATTCCCTAAGGATAGGGAATTCAGATCTTCCACATTAGGTTCTATGTCAAGAGTCTCCCTTTCCCATATGAAACCATGAGTTGGATGGAGTTTTACAAAACTTGCATCTGTTTGATTAGTACCATCAGATTTTGCAGATGAACATGGAGCAATATGTTGGAACAAAATACGTTTAACAAACATTACCCTTAGAGTGGGGGAGATTGTTAGAACGAAAAATGTAACATATGTTACCCTTGGAGTTTTGATGATAACAAGCTATTAAAAAATTGTCAATTGGATATGCTAATATTTGTTCAAGTGTACAGGACCATAGACAAAATTTTATATCCTTAAGAGGTTCTAGAAGAACAAAAGAGAGCAAAAGAATCAACAAAAAGGAAGCTTCAAGCGTCTGAAGAAAAGTGCTCCTGAAGTACAAAGTGCTCCTGAAGTGATGACGTCATCAGAAGCAAGATCACCAGAAGCTGAAGTTCATCAAGAGTTGAAGAACTTAAAGCTTCAAAAGCTGGAATCTCACTTAATCATGCCTAAGAGTTGCTAAAGACGGAAATAAGTGTTACAACTGCCTTGAAATGAAATTTGAAAGCAATGGATGCTTATTTTATCAAGAGTGTTGAAAAAGGACAAATGTACGAACTGTACAACCATCATCTCCAGTACTTTGGTCGTGCTTTGCAACAAGACAAGGATAACAGCTCTGCCTGCAGAAATGTTCCTTCATACAAGGAATGGATTTGAAATTGATCCTTCATAGGACAATAACCTTATCAGGCAAAAGATCATTGGTGATTATCAACAAGTTTCAAACGACTCTTTTTGTGTGCTGGCAATTCTCCAACGTATCTTTCACACCAATATATAAAGGAGTGAAGACCTGCTAGTTGGAATGAACAATACAACAGACTTAAGCAATACACACGCATACAAAAGCTAGACTCTCACAACAATTCAAAGTTCATACTCTGTTATTGTTTGTATTTCAAAGTAACTTAGAATTTCTTAGCAAAGTACATTTTTATAGAAATTCTATAGTGTCAAGAGTCTTAAGAGTTTGTAATTGATTTGTATTGTGAACACCACTGATTGTATATCAAGTGTTCAAACTCAAACAATTTTCTGTGTAAATCCGTTTGATTGTAAGTCTCTTGCTTGTGCGCTTGAGCATTAGAAGTCTCTTGCAGTTGTGCTTGAGCATTGGAAGTCTCTTGCTTGTGTGCTTGAGCATAGGAAATCTCTTGCTTGTGTTCTTGAGTACTTGTAATTTGAGATTACATTTTAGTGAACTCTCCTTGGAAGTGCAAGGGGGACAAGACTACTTCCGGTTT
>Ga0228711_1005802_pt1 | contig 18647 bp, 11 predicted proteins | sample MedpolnodulmetaG_2_FD_177996 | JGI IMG/M metagenome (GOLD analysis project Ga0228711, IMG submission 177996) | Root nodule microbial communities from Medicago polymorpha collected in Santa Monica, California, United States - brown nodules | ecosystem: Host-associated > Plants > Roots > Nodule...
GAACTCACTCAGACTCTGAACTACTTCAGACTCTGAACCTGAGGACAGTTATCTAGAACGTAAAAGAAGAAGTTTCCAAAAACACAATTCAACCCCCCCTTCTTGTGGTTTTTCTCACCTTCAAATTATGAACCCCTCAATTCTAAGTGTCTAAAGTACATGTCTATACAAGGCTTTAAACAAAAGAAAGGCATGGCAAATCATTAACATTGTTTGTTAAAGAATGGTACGCAAGAGTAATATGATATGTGATACGTCCGGGTAGAAGTTCATCCTAAGAATGGGGAATCATAGAGCCTCGACTTAGGTAGTCGAGAACAAGCATGTTAGCACGTAACCTAGTCATGTTAGGTTAAGTTTTATATGAGCAACTATGTATGCAATTACCAATGATCGGGTAGGTTACGGACCCGTGGTAATCTTTCAGGTAAGTATAAGTTATAAGACCTTTACGCATGATCAAGACTATAATTAAGATGTAGGTGTCGTGTCTCTTGTTATCCACGCTAGGGGGATGGAAGAGGTTCACGCCAGGGGGACGGGACACGCTCCTCAAGGTAGGCCCGCACGACACTCAGGGAGTCCGATGTACCTTAGCTAGGTTTTCATCGGTCATGTATGGGATTGTACTCGGGGTTACTCCACCCGATGCACTCCGTAAAATGAACTCAGATAATAATGTTTGTTCAACGCTAACCTCTAACATAATGAATGAATATAACATAATGAATGAATATGACTATGTTATGATATACTATTAGACATGTGCAGGCTTATGCAAATAGGACAAGCTATGAAGTTATACCGACGACGATCTTAGGTTTCCCCGATCGTCCGGTTTAGGATCGTGTCATGAATAAGCATGTTAGGTCTTGATGCGTTTAGCGTATCTTGAGTTAGCGGTCCTAGGTTCCCTTGAACGCCATGGCACAAATGATGTAAGGCAAGACCCATAAGATATGTTAATGTGAACCCTATGACAGACCTAGCGTGCACAACCGTCTAGGCAAGCAAGCCCACACACGTATAATCAACCGTCAGGTTGTATTGTAGAAATGTGGTGACCATAGGTTTTCCCCGAGGTTACCTATAGACTAGGATTAGGTAGAACTCATTGAGACATTATGTCTCATCCCAATCCTTATTTGTTTCAGATCAGCAGGTTGGTTTAGCAGGATTTAGCAAGCTTGTAGCCGGATGGATATTTCAGCAAGTGCTCGTTCGTACCCGCTGCAGGATGTCATGGACTTTAAGAATGTATTTTATATGCTTTGGACGTGTAGTATTGTATTGTTGATTGTATGAACGCGTATTGTTGTATACAATATTCATTCGAAAAATTTATATTGTAAATTTTAATGTATCCAGTACTAAAGATAATGCACATGCTAAACTTTCTAGATACGTTTAGTGTGGGTATTAAAATAAAATACCAAGCAAGTTAAAATTCAAGTTAGTAGGAGAAAAAGAAGTAGTATAAAACAAAAAGAAAGAAGTGGGCGAGTTAGTTTGAATCTAATAAGGAAATAACGAATTTCGATTTAAGAAAAGTAGTAGGAAGATTTAGTTCCAATCTAATAGAAGAAAGAAACGGATTAAAAGCACAAGATAGTCAAATAAGAAGGTTAATAAGAAAATGAAAAGAATAGGAAGAGAAATAGAAAATATGAGTGAGTTAATAAGAGAAGACAACGAGTAATTACTAGGATTGAGTATGATTACGACTCCTTTATTTTGCTAGTTCAGATGTAACTTTATATTTTAGATAAATAAAGTTTGGGAGGCAAACAAGACCTCCAAGGGCAAGATTAAACAAAAGGAAGAACTCACCAAACAACACGCCAGAATGAAACATAGGAGCAACGGTCCCACCATTAAGAGCTTGAAGATAAAACACAGAGTTATTCCAACTTTTCTCGACCTTTGAGATTTGTTTTGCAGGTTTTTAATGAGGCACCCTACTTTCTCAAATATTCATCTTCAACTTTTTATTATTCAGATACTACCACGATGAAGTTTACAAAGGAAACAAAAAAACCTACAAACAAAAGGCCGTCAATCACATCGTGTGGCTCTGACGTTGAACGCCCTCCGTCAACCTCTTCGTGAGGCTCTGACGTGGCCAAAATAATGAAAAGGCCGTCAACCACTTCGTGTGGCTCTGATGATGAACGCCATCTGTCAACCTCTTCGTGAGGCTCTGACGTGGCCAAAATAATGAAAAGGCTGTCAACCACTTCGTGTGGCTCTGATGATGAACGCCCTCTGTCAACCTCTTCGTGAGGCTCTGACATGGCCAAAATAAATGAAAAGGCCGTCAACCACTTCGAGTGGCTCTACGATAAACGCCCTCTGTCAACCTCTTCGTGAGGCTCTGACATGGCCAAAATAAATCAAAAGGCTGTCAACCACTTCGTGTGGCTCAGACGATGAACGCCCTCCGTCAACCTCTTCGTGAGGCTCTAACGCGGCCAAAATCAATGAAAAGGCCGTGATAACATGTAAAACACAACATCATTTCAACTCGCTTTGTGTGTAGTTTAGGCCTAAATTCTCTTGTTTTGTCTATGTTATGCTGGGTTGTATGGCTATGTTTCAGGTACACAGCAATAGAGGCCTCCATGCGCAAAAATGGCGAAATTCGGCGAGAAAACAAGGAAATAAAGAATTCAGCTTCAGGGTGACGGCCGTCACACCCTGTGACGGGTTGACCGTCACCCTTCAACTCAACCTGGCCGTCACCAGCGCCCCAGACCGTCACCACCCCGTGACGAGCAGACCGTCACACCCTGTGACGCCCGTCACGGGTTTGAGAGAATCAGTCTCCCCCTCCAGAAACGGTTTTTCCAAATTTCTCTCCCACTCTCTCCACCTGCAGAGACACACGACCAGAACGCGTTGTTAAAGAAGCTTGGCCTATAAATAGGTCCAAAGAGGAGAAAGAAAGGGTGGAAGAGTTTTTAGGCAAGCATTAGTGATACAGAAGCACATTTTTTGAAATCTAAACCTTATTTTTTCATTTGACTCAAGTTTGTCACCAAAGAAACCTTGTTACATTGCAATTTTGATTCAACAGTTATTACTTCTCAATTTCAATTGATTTGATTTGGTACCGTGTTGTCTGAACTGCTGTAGCGTGGCTTCAATCCTTTCTTTTGATTTCCAGTATCCATCAATTACAGGTTCTGCCTATTTTGCTTGTATTAATTTACGCTTTGTTTCTTTTAATTTTCTATTCCAATGATGATGAATGTTATAAATAAAGGTCTGTTTATTATAGTTACTATGTCTGAGTAGATTTTTATAAAGTGTCCGGAATGTAGAAACTGTTGTACCAATGATGTTCAGCTGAAATGTATGATTGAAGTTTATGGCAGGAATTATTTTTATGCCTGAATATTCTGATTTTTAACGATGAATTTTTATAATGAAAACTGAAAAAGCATGATATCTGTTTCGTATCGAAAGAACGAAACTCGTATCTGTCTGTAGAATAATCAGGAATTATTTTAGGAAAACGCTATTTTAGTAACTCAGCAATAGCGTTTTCCTAAAATAATTTTGACATTCTTAATTTTCAAAAACGCTATTTTAAACGCTAAGTCGTACAAGCGAAAGCTGATGACTGTGAGTTTAAAATACGGAGTCAGTATTGCGAAAGTAGACTGATTTCTTTAAATTAAAATTAAACTAAAAATAACTTTTCAAACAAAACTTGATTATCTTGAAATTAAAGGAATTTTGACGTATAAGACGTACACGCGAAAGCGGTCGAATAGATTATAAGGTCAAAATTCTATGTCGTGATCGTGAAAGCGAGGCGACCACTTTTTAATTTAATCCTTTTTACGTGCGAAAATATTTTCCTACTATAAAAATAAACGCTACTCAGCCGATATCAACAGTCGACATAAGCTATATTCCGGGCACTCGTTTATTAATTAATTAGAACAATTCAATTTCCTAGTTTTTCACCCATATCATTTATAATCGCCTTAGATAAACAACGTAACAATTAATTACGGTACTTGACATTGGTCTCTGTGGATTCGACAACCTTTTATACTAAAACAGATATTTCTGTACACTTGCGGACCTATCAGGCCGTCAACCTCTTTTTGAGGCTCTGACGATGAACGCCCTCCGTCAACCTCTTCGTGAGGCTCTGACGTGGACAAAAACAATGAAAAGGCTGTCAACCTCTTCGTAGGGTTCTGACGAAGAACGCCCTCCGTCAACCTCTTCGTGAGGCTCTGACACCACCAAAATCACTTATAAACATGAACCTTGTGCAGGGCTCTGACTTGGTGAATTCTACATTCAGGCGAGCTAAAAACAACGCCGAAATAAAATCTGATACAATCTACATAGAATTCAACTTGAGCTACACATAGAAAAGAATACTTAGACGCCATAAAGCCTTAACAAAGCAACTCAACAGGAAAAGTTTTAAGTGAACCAATAAAGAATCAAATCCAACACAGGAAAAGAAGCATCAGAAGACTTAGAACATAAATATCCAAAAGTGATCGTTCAACTTAGAAATTAAGCAAGACAAAACGGATCTTAGGAGACCGCCGAATAAGTTTAAAAGCCACAAAAGCTTAACAGTTAAATTACATCCCAAAAGAACAAAATAAAGTTGCAGAGTACTATAGTGCCACAAAGGGCTCGAAAGAGCAAATTTATAACTAACCACGTCGCCTTGTCCCAAGACTCGTGCTTGGGGGCTGTGGACGTTGATGTATAATTAAGGGCTGAAACGCCCTCTAGAAGGGTCAAAAACAACTTTAGGCGCGTCCACTTAAGGGCGCCACCTCAAAAGGCTTATAGAACACCCTAAGGAATCCTATACGATTGACCTTATAGATTCATCACTTCGCCTTGTCCCAAGACTTGTGCTTGGGGGGCTGTGGACCGTCAATATATTCCTAAGGGCTCTTGAGCCCTAGGTGCGTCCTTCCAAAGGCGCTGCCTCAACTACCTTCTAGAAGTACCTAGAGCTTAGTAAACAGACTTAAGGCCCAGCTTGCTTGGGGCTTAAGTCACGTAAAAACAAGCCCACAAAAAGGCTATAAATACCACTCTTGGGATGATTCTCAAGGCATCTCATAAATAGTCTAAACCCTAGATACGATCATTGTACTCCTGCAAGTACATTCATATATCAATATTTTATGATTCTCTTTTTATTTTCACATCTACAGATGTATGAACTACTAGTCCAAAAACCATTCTCTTTGCAAAGCTAGTTTAATATCGCCACAAATTCGTCTTTCCATTTAGTCAATCATTTTATTGTCTATAATCCTTAATAGACTTTGATTCATGATCCTTGTTATCTTTTTTTACATATAACGCTATATTTTATGTAAAAACTTTGTCAACATTGACTTTTATTTTTCGGTTCCATTGCATTTCATTCATGACATAATTTATCGATAAATCTTAATCTATTAAAAAGAAAAATATTGTCACATTCACAACTATAATACTTACTATTTCATTAGAAAAGAAATTATGTGGAGCACAAATAATAAGTGCCGAATGTCTAAAGAAATGACATAGATGATAATACCTCTAATTTATATGCCTCGTGAGAACTAATTAGTATCAAAAATCATAATCATCATTAGTCATAATAAACTTTTACCATCTTCACATGTATCATATCAATGAAAGCTATCATAACTCAAGTTGTAGAAGATTAGAAGGAGTCACTCCAAAGCCAGACGAAAGCTAACATCTATATCTACAACTTTCATGTTTACACCGAAACCCAGTTTGGAATGGAAAATGGTAAAAAAAAGTAATTTTTTTCCAAGTTGACCTGACAAAATCGAGGCCCGAATTCCTAAAATCGTGGCCCGATATTTGTCGAAACAAAATACCCAAAATCTCAGCCAAAGTCAGGGCCCGATTTTTGAAGACAGGTCATCTTACGTTATTCTGAGCATGTTTTTCAGTTATTTTCAGTAGGTTCTTGTTGAGGCAAAATCCCTAATTAATTTTAAAGATAATAAACCTCGATGATTAAGGAATTAATATACTTTGATTAATTTCTTGGTATTTAACTTGTGTTATTGAGTGTTTAACTAAGACAAGAAAAAGGTTTAAATCATACCAAGATACAAGAAATCAAAGGACATTTGAACTCATGAACTAACTCTGAGTTCAGGAAGTTAGTTCAGAATGTTGCTCAAAGATCTGAATGTTCAAGCAGAGTTCAGAAGGTTGTTCTTATACAAGCCTAGAAACTCAAGAACATTATCAAGATCTGAATCTATGATTTAACACGTGACATGAACTAACTATTAGGATTTGATTACATTATCAAGACAAGAATGTTCCTTTTATTTCACTTAGGATGATTTGCAAGACTTCCATTTGATGTAATCAAATCCTAATAGTGAAACAGCAATGAAGAGCAGTGATTGTAACATCTAGGATGATATTCCCTTTTGTGATATTCCTAGTACTTCAATACTCATAGTCTTAAATGAACATTGAATATCCTTTTTGGCATGGATCAATCATGCAATAAAGGCATTTACAAGATTAATGTCAAGAAGGATATTCAATGTTCATTTAAGACTATGAGCATTGAAGTACTAAGAATATTACAAAAGGGAATATCCTCCTAGAAGTTATAATCACTGCTCTTCATTGTTGTTTCACTATTAGGATTTGATTACATCAAATGGAAGTCTTACAAATCATCCTAAGTGAAATAAAAGGAACATTCTGATGATCAGAATGTTCAGCTCAACACATGCTATATGAATAATACAGTAGGTGAAAATCAAAAATCAAAAGCAAAAAGGAAATCTTGTCTCACTCAATCAGAGTTAGACACATACGAGAGTTGGTACTGTACATAGACCACATAATCTCTCAAAGCATAGGCATGAAGAAAGCAGAATCCACCTTCCTCTCTCCTGCACAGTTTCCAAGGCAAATTTGGAAAGGCATTATCCAGCAACATTCTGATGTTAGTGGAAAAGCCACTACTTATGGATAATGCTCAGAAATTCATATGAAACACATATGATGAACCCAGAAATTCATCTTACATTCATACATGATGAACCCAGCTGAAGATCATCAAGAACACAACAACATTCTGATGATCAGAATGTTTACCCAGATTTTCAACTAAAAACCAGTGGGGCCAAGGACACATGGCACAAGACCATTGGTCACCCTCCAACGACTGCAAGAGCCCAAAAAATCTATAAATAGAAGTGAAAGGCTCATCATTACTTGCACCATTGAAAAGCAACAAGAAAAACAACAAGAACATTGTTGTGAAGCTCTAGCAAAAAATTGATCATCACAAAGATTCCAGGAAGTCTTTTTAAGTGTAAATCAACTCTCTCTTATCTTGTTAAAGATAAGCTTCTCCCTCCATTCTTCTTCTCTTGTCTGATTTCAATCATTCAAACTCTAAACAAATTGTAAAGTCTCCACTAGCTTTAGGGGGTACTAAAGTGTTAGTTTGAGCAGAAGTTGTAAAAGTCTAAATGGGTAACTTAGCAAGAAGGTGCAAGCCTGCTGAGGCTTAGAGAATACAATTGTTGTAATTGTTCAGGTGAACAAGATTGTAAGGTGCAGGATTTGAAAGGTTATCTCAAGCATCATAGTGGAAACTCTCAGAAGATTGTGAGGAGTGGACAAGCCCACATTGGGTGAACCACTATAAATCTTTGTGTGTTCTTTTTATCTTCCCTATACTCTTTAATTTCAGTATACACTACACACACAAACACATTTATTTATTTAAGCAGTTTTTGCATAAACACTTCAGAACGTTCTGAAGTCATTCCGCTAACTTAACTATTCCAAGTAAACAACTTGATAATTAATTTTAAGTTACATGTTAATTTTTAAAGAGTCACAACTCAAATCCCCTTCCTTGTGACTATTTTATCTACTTCAGTTTTAGTAGCAAAAAGGAGGAGTATTAGAACGATTTCCTATGATTTCGTGAGTTTAGTAATGTTTTCTATATTTGAATCTGTAATTCTAGTTTTCCCAAAACATAGCAATTTTAGGGGTTTTTGAAGTAATTCACGAAGAAATCATGCAAATCGGAAAGTCAAGAACATCCAAAGATTTATGAAGACTTAGAAAGACCAAGAATGAAGATTTAAGAGACCTCAGGAGATTTACAAGAGGGAGGAATTATGTTCCCAAGTTCTGAGGCAAGTTATTTGAAGACCAATACCTAAAACGACAGAAAATCGGAGAAATTGGGCTCGGGAAAGAGTGTAATGCCCCTAGCACATTCACCATGTGCCTAGGGCATGGTTTTTACAAATTATGCGCCTAGGGCATGGTTTTGCCCACACTCGCATGTGATAGGCACACTGTGCATGTACCTCGTGCATCCAAAATGCGCAGAGTGCAAGCGTCATTTCCTTTTTTTTTTTTGTAGGTAAAGCCTGCACTTTTAGCCCAAACCCAGGTAGAAACTCTCACTATAAATACTAGCCTTCCTCATTCAAAACTTCTCGTTCAGAGTTGGAGCAGTTCAAGAGGAAGGCAATTCTAGAGCTTCAGAGGAGTTTCTATCTTCTCCTTGATTTTCTATGGTATGTTTTTATCTTTAGTAATTTGTTTTTAGTTACCATGTGTAACTAATTCTTTTTAGGTTAGAGTTCTAAGATGAACCTCTATTTAATTTTGTTGGATATTTATTTAATTTAATGTTGTTTTATTTTATTTATCCTTTGTTCGCTATTAAGTTTTATTAGGAATTTAGTTTATTTCTATAGTAGCGCAACCCTATATTAGGTACTTACGTTGTGACAAAGCCTAATATTTATATCTTGATACTAATATCTATTTGTTTAGGGAGTAATTAGTTATAACTAGCGAAAGATACCGAAAGCGAGTTGACCCTAGTAGTAAGTACTCAGGAGGTGACATTACTAACATTGAGTAAAATTTGATGAACCTAGGAGTTAACTAGTTAAATACTTAAGGAAACAAGTGTCTGTTTGAAGGAAATAAGTTGTAGCCTAGTAGAACCATTATCTTAAATCCTTGGTAAGGGAGACGCTGATAGGGCTGCCCGTTTGTAGAACTACTAAGTGCGAGAGAGGGTGTGCTATGAGTATCCTAAGATTCATATATGGGTAGACCTAAGAAACCTTGACCTTCATTGCCTTGGGAAATGGTGGAAAGCCAACATAAACTCTATATTTTCAATTACCTTTGAGGTGGTAAGACCCCACACGTAAGGATCACCGTGTGACCAGTAGGTGGAACCAAACATTGGAGGGATAGACCTAGTTAACCGAGAAGTATAGACCCCACACATAAGGATCACCATGTGATCTGCAGGTGCAGCTTCCGACCTATGAGGTTAGTCACGTCCCAACGACCTCATCACTTGTATGGTCTACCTAAGATAAATAAATGCGACATTACTGTTATTTAATATCCAACAATATAAATAAGGGGACTCAAAGAATCCTAACCGTTGCTTACTTTTCTACAACCAAAAACAGGTAAACTTGCTCTGTTGCAAATAGATAAAAATTGCAACTTTCTAACCCTTTACTCTTTTATTATATCGTCAAACTAAAAATAAGTAACGCGAATTGTTAGGACGAAACGACAATCTCTGTGGATACGATACTTTACTTATCACTTTATTACTTGGTAACAATTTGGTACACTTGCCTAATCCGCACATCAATTTTCCAAATCGCGGCCCGCTTTTGGATGACAGACATTCAACTGAAATCAATTCAAAAATGAATTTTTCACCAATTAATCACTTTTAAATCACTTAACTCAATCCTAGAACAACCAAATCGTCCCTAACCATCACTCTAGGGTTACCATGTTGTTTGGGCGTTAATTCCTTCCTTACTTGTCCAATTTTATACTCTTTCAGGGTCAAGTTCTTAACTCCAATCTCTAAACTAGGTTCCCTTAGTTTTACTCTTTCAACAACAATTTTACATTCATTCATCATAATTCTTTAGCGGAGCTCTTCATCATAACAACAATCATATCTTAAGAATTAAACAACCACATCAACAATCTTATCACCATCATAACAACACTCATACTCTAACCTCTTTACAACCCCACAATAAAATATTAAACCCTAGAGATAAATAGATTCTCCCCCTTATCTTGAATCCTTCAAAAATTCCGGTTTGTGGCCCTTGTAGCAACTAGGGTTTCTTTTCCTATGCTCCTCTTTTATTTCTTTTCCACGTTTAACAATACTGACTCTTCTAACTCCTAATCTTTCTATTTATATTTGGGCCGGTCACTTGTTAAGATTCTCTTTTTCTCTACTCACTATTCTTTACTTCTCCCCTCCCCCACTTATTTGAAACTTATATTCTACACTCCCGACTCTATATTATTTTATTTTGATTCCTCCCTTCATTTTATTTAAATTCTCATACTACTTTTCAATCATCATCATCCATATTCTATTTTCTCAACAACAAAATAATACTCAATCACAAGCAGCATCAATAATAATATTAATCAAAACTTCACCTATTAAACATCATTGAATTAATTAAAAATAGAAAATTTGGGGTGTTACAAACAAGCTTAAAAAACACAATGGTTTTGACCAAAAAAATGGTTACAATTTTTTAAATTACATAATTACCCTTCGTTTAATAATGGTTTATAATAGTAGTAGGTGAATATTTTTTCTCAAATAAAAAGGTGTGCGCTTGCTAACTTAAACCTTCATGTTTTATATTGGTTTAAGTTAGTGAACCTCAATTATAATTATTTGATTGTTCAAACACATATTTATTTGATTGAAGAGACTTTTTTGTCGTTGGCAATAATTTTAAAAGAAACAATTAAATCCTTCAATAAGAAAAAGAAAGAAGACAATTTGGTCTTTATAACAGAAAATGACCCTACATCATTCTTTTTTTGTTATTTACCATTAAAATAAGGGTTAAATATGTTTTAAATCCCTATAAATATATCAACTTTTCGTTTTAGTCCCTCTAAAAAATTTCTTCCACTTTTAGTCATCCAAAAAATTTCCACTTTCATTGTTGGTCCCTCCTTTTAAGTAAGGGTTAAACATGTTTTTAGTCCTTAGATTTTGCGCCCCTTTGAAGAATAGTCCATACATTTCATTAAATGTTTTTAAAATCCTCACATTTTATCTCCGTTATCAAAATTAGTCCCTACTGTTAATTCTCTAACGGAATGCTGATGTGATAGTTAGTGGGTCCTAATTATTTTAGGGTTAAATATGTTTTTGGTCCCTACATTTTGCGTGACTTTGAAGAATAATCCTTATTATTTTAGGGATTTTAGAAACATTTATTGAAATGTAAGGACTATTTTTCAAAGTCACGCAAAATGTAGGGACCAAAAACATATTTAACCTTAAAATAATTGGGACCCACTAACTGCCACTGTTCCACATCAGCATTCCGTTAGAGAATTAACAGCAGAGACTAATTTCGATAACGGATATAAAATGTGAGGATTTTAAAAACATTTAATAAAATGTAGGGACTATTCTTCAAAGAAGCGCAAAATGTAAGGACTAAAAACATATTTAACCCTTTTGAATAAAATTTTGCATAAAAGTTTATGATATTATAAGAACCTCTAACAAAAAAAAGTAATTTTTGAATTAAATATAAATTTTTATATTTTTGGCTGTTACAAATTCATATTTAATTCATGTTTTGTTAAAAAATTCTAATTTTTCTGAAGAGATTTTTACAATATACTACATATTTATGCGCAATTTTATTAAAAAAATACATGAGTTGACTTAATAATAGGGACCAAAAGTAATGTAACTAAGAGAAATGTTTGTTGTGGTGGCGAAATGTTTGTTGTGGTGGAATGAAAGATGCCTGCAGGCACGTCAGCACTCCGACGATCAAGTCAGTAATGTAACAAAGAGAAAAGTCTTAGAAGTGTTGTGTACCTTGAGGGTGAAGCGAGTTCACCCTTATATAGGTGCGCTCTTGGCATAATCATCTCCGGGTTATGCGGAGTATGATTAGGAGTTAGAGTGGACACGTGTAGTGTGATCCCGACAAGGATGCGTGCTCCTTTGAGTGCGAAGCCTTGAGGCGGCGTAACATTATACATGTGTAACCGTGTGAGTGGTCCAGAATACATTGTTGATTGGGTACATATAATATATAATGCATGGAAGAAATTTTTAAAATTTGAATTTACTTTAAAATAAAAAAAGAATCAATATAAAAAATATTACATGATTGAATAAAGAGCACATTCAAACAAATTCAAAGATACCGTAGTGTGGTCTTTGATTTTTCGTAGTCAAGAACCGTAATGATTTTGTCCTACATGTCTTCTATGTTTCTTGGTTTTTATTATGGGTTATGTTGACTAGGAATAAAATCTTACTTGTGTACAATTCATAAATAAAATTTATTTGGGCATACACTCTAGATTGAGAACAATTACATGATGTGATTAGATATTTTTTTTTAAAATAAAATCAAAATGAAATATATTAACACCAACAAACTATTACCCCAACACAAGGTGTGCCAGAGAAAATAGCCAAAAAGTTATATCAGAGGTTCAAACAGAATGATTCCAGAATATCCGACATCACAAGGTGATTAGATTATTTTTCTTTTAACTTTTTTTACTTATGTTTGTGTGTCCAAATAAATTTTGTTTGGAGTTGTATCCAAACAAAACTTTCTCGTTAACTAGTGTCTTTGATGCAATTGTCAAGGAAAAAAAAATATTGTCTTGAAAATAATAATCTCTTACACTATTTTTTGAAAGGAATATTCAAAGAGGTTCACTTCATATGTTCCAAAATCTTCCTCTTACAAAAAAATTTTCTTCTAAAATCTTCACGATAACTACATAAAGACTTGTTGAAACCAACTAACACCCAACTTTAAACGACCGTGTTCCCCACACTCAACCCTTTTCCTTTTCATCCATTATTTTTTCAGTGTTTTTTTTCTACCCTCCAACCTTCTTGCACATTTTATTTATTTTGGATTATAAAATTCGAAAAAAAACAAAGGAATTTAGAGGAATTTTTTTAATGTGTTAATGCTTTTCCGATTATATAATCTAAAAACCGTTGGACGCGTGAGAAACAAGTTTATGGAAAGAAAAACCAATCTTATTTTTTATCCATTAAAATTGCTAGATTTTTTTTTCCATTACCATGTGATACCCTTGGAGAACCAGTGTTGGAACCGGGCTGAAGCAAGATAAGGGACTCAACGTCACCTTGACAATTGTTGTTTTGACATTCATTGTGTCTTAATAACATAAGTAAATGACCAAAAAACCTAGCGATAGTTAACTGCCACCGATTTTTTTAGTTATAAGCCAGCGGTAGTTAACTACCACTGAGGGTATTTTAGTCTATTACTTATGTTTTTAGGAAGTATTGAAAGTCAGAAAAGCAATTGTCCGTCACCTTTAGGAACAAATGGGCTTGAAGAGTTTATCCCATCTTTAGCTAAAAGAGGTGAATCAAATTTTTGCAAAATTCTTTTCTCACCCCCTAAAAACTAAAAAATTCCCTTTTATTGATTTTTTTTAGCTACGGTAGTTTTAGTCACTATTGAACCATGGCTAACCACTTTTTGAATTCTTTTACACATTCGAATTATAAAATCCGAACAATAAAAAATTCATTTTTACTCACCCGAATTTTAGAATTTGAACACTACCTTTACATGTTTCAAACTCCTCTTAACGCAAAATGCAATTTCATTATTTTTTTCACATCCATATTGTTCTGATATGTTTGAAGGCCCAATCCTTGACTGGAATGATAAGAGGATTTAAGTTATCCTCGCACAACAGTATGTATGTCGGTTTTACCAAAATTAAATATCGAATCCCCATCGATTGGGAATAGTTTCAACAATTCAAATTTGTAATAATCTAAATCAAAGTTTGGAAAAAAGATTTTTTAAAAGTAACAATTTGTAAAATTTACGGAGACATATTATAAGAAAACTATGATGGGATTAGAGGTCGATAATTGCTCATTCAATGTTTCTTAAAAAAAAACTACTTATTCAACGTATTCTTTCGATCAATTGTATACTTTCTAATTTTCGTTTATGTTTCCACATGTCCCTCATCGTCGTTTCCATGTCTGGAAAACACCGCGAGATCCATTGTATCAATTAACTTTCGATGTCGCGCTCAATTAATTGATTCAATGGCATTACGACCAGACAATGTATGTGATTGTAAACCTAGCCATATTTATAGCAACTAGCATCCACAATTGAGTTTATTTCAGGCCTCCTAGATAAAAAGTTGGTGTCTTGCACCTTATAAATATAAAATTACTTTTAGATTGTACATCGTAAAATGATTTAAGAACAAAAATAAATCATCAACATAATGAAAGATGGATACTATTTTTTTTTAAAACTCGTTATCAGATCCAAGAACCGACTAATTTGATGGGAACCAATCCCATTGTCCAATTGTGGGGGCCCAATTTAAATCCAGAGCATAGCTCTGTATGGACTTAGCCCATAGAAATTGGCACCAGAGGAAATCGAACCTGAGACCTTGAGAGGAGCAAACTCCAAGATCTCAAGCCAACCACTAGGCCAACCCCAAATGGGTTAAGATGGATAATATTCAATCAGCCAGACCAAGAATTTTATATTGAAATCCTAGCTAACTAAACCTAATCCCAACACAAGAGAGAAGTTAATTCCTCATCGTGAGCATAGCTAACACAAAGAAGAAGAAATGAAAGGGAGAATTATTTTAAACTTGAATCCATTCCTCAAATTCTCTATAATGGGGAAAATATGTTCTTGTTTCTATATTGGCTAAAGTGCACTTTTCCCCCTTTAAGTTTCAAAAAGTTGCGATTTTGACCCCCTAAGAAAAAAATGACAAATTTGGCCCTCCAAGAATTAGCCCCTTTGCAATAGTGGTCCTTTTTAGCAATTTTGACTGAGTCAACCCCTACGTGGCATGCCACGTAGGTAATTAATGAATTAAAACAAATAAAAAAACCACTATATATTTATTGAATTAGAAAAAATCAAAAAGGAAAGAAAAAAATAGAAAGGGCACGTGATTTTCTTCCTCTCCTTCACGTTCTCTGTCTCTTCTCTCTTCCTCCCTCACACTTCTCTGGAAATCTCTCTCTCCACTACACAAATTTAGATCCTCACATTTTTCACCTTCAATTCTTCGGATTTCTCTTCTTTTTCGTGTTTTCTTTCTTGATTTTTTGGTATTTTGTGTTTGAAATTAGAAGAGGATGTGAGAATAGATGGATGTGAGAATAGATCTGTGAATGAAAACAAAACAATAACAACAAACAAAAAAGAGACGACGGCGACGACAACGCCGAAATCGATAGTGATGGCAAACCTCATATGGAAGACAAGTCTTTGTTCCTACTTCAGAAAACATTCATCCTCCAGTAATGGCGTACCTGCCGTTATGCGCATAGCAAGGAAGAGCTCCGGCAACGTCTATAAAACACGTGGGACCCAACTTCCGAGCGATGGAAGAAGGCATTGAAATCAGTTACCGATGAGAACATTGTTGTTAAAGATGGTGTCATGATGACGGGGCTTGTTGATGAAGTTGACGGTGGCGGCGACAGAGAATAAGGTTTTGCATCTAACCAAGCGCTTAGTAAATGTTTAGTAAATTCCAGAGAACTTGAGTAATTTTATCAATGAACAAGTAACATGTTTCCGAGTTTCAGTTTTTTCAATTTCACTTAGCTGGAATTAAAATTAGAGATGTTTCCGAGTTACAGTTTCTTCAAACCCTCTTGTGGAATTTCGACGGCAACCATTGTACAAGGCAGAAACAAGAAGAAATTTGATGAATGTTGGTTTTCTGGATTTTTCGAGTTGTATTTTTGTTGTTGTATTTTCTGATTTTTCGTTGTTTCTTCAAACCCTCTTATGAAATTTGATGGATGTTGTTATTTATTTTTGTTGTTGTACTTTCTGGATATTTTGGATTGTGGTTGAGAAGATGGTGAAGATGTTAAGAAGATAATTTCTGAGTTTGTGTTTGGTGGTTTTTGTGTTTTTGGTAAATGATGAATATTGATGGTGAAAAGTTGAATTTGCTGGGTGGACGATGAACATGATGATGTTTGGGAATGAATCACGTGCCCTTTATTTTTTCCTTTCCTTTTAATTTTTTTTATTTCAATAAATACAGAGTGCAATTTTTAATTTTTTTCATTCATTAATTACCTACGTGGCATGTCACATAGAGGTTGACTGGGTAAAAATTGCCAAAAGGACCACTATTGCAAAGGGACTAATTCTTGGAGGGCCAAATTTGTCATTTTTTCTTAGGGGGCCAAAATCGCAACTTTTTGAAACTTAAGGGGGGAAAAGTGCACTTTAACCTTCTATTTTATCTCTAAAAAAGAGTATATGAAGTGTAAGATATGTTCTTAATTATCTTTATAATTATTTATATACAAGTCAAAAAAGTGGAGATTCGCTTGACATAATCTGCACTCCTAGCTAGGTTTCTTCAAATGGAGTGAAAAGCGAACTCATCCAAAAGGTCACTAACATCGCCTTAGTTTTCTAGAAGAAATGTTGATCGCCTCGCGAATCTTCTCTTGCTTCTTCCCTGAAACTCCTCGCTTTAACCTCACCTCTACCTCACCCAACGAATATTCCAAACAAGGTATTAAAAAGTCAATTGGATATGCTAATATTTGTTCAAGTGTGCATGACCATATACAAAATAATTATAAGCATTTTATCCAAGTATTGGTTCTGAAAAAACAAAAGAGAGCAAAGGAATATACAAAGGAAGCTTATGTTGCAAGACATACTCTGAGGACTACCAGAGTCTGAAGACCCTCAAAAGCTGACTGCCAGAAGCTGATGTCATTCAAGCGTCTGAAGATCATCAGAAGCTGAAGTTCATCAGAGTCTGAAGACTAGAAGCTGCAGTTAGTTAAAAAAATTTATTCTGAAGATACATCATGGCAGAAGGAATAGAAGCTTGGAGCAACGACTATTTCAGAGGAATTAGAAGGCATTGAATGCTTATCCACTGAAGATCGCAAAAAAGGACATAGTACAATTGTACAACCACTACTCCACTACCTTGGTTGCAATAGTACTGATACAGTTGTGTCTACACTGGTTGTTCTCGAAACAAGGAATGCATTTGAAATTGTTCCCTCCTAGGATAATAACCAAATCAAGCAACAGATCATTGGTGATGATCAAGCTTCAACAACGACTCTTTTTGATGTGCTGGCAATCATCAACGTATCTCTCACACCTTTATATAAAGGAGTGAAGACTTGAAGATTGTAAGAGACTCACAATGATTTTACTAGTTTCAAAACTCTGCTGATATTGTTGCACATCAAAGTTCATTAAGAATTTCTTAACAACTTTCATATCTTAGAAATTCTAGAATCTTAAGAGTCTATAACTGATTTGTATTGTGAACACCACTGATAGTATATCAAGTGTTCAACCTCAAACATTTTTCTGTGTAATTGTGTTTGTCTAGAAGTCTTTTGCTTTTGTGCTTGAGCATAGGAAATCTCTTGCTTTTGTCCTTGATTATTTGGAAGTCTCTTGCTTTTGTGCTTGAGCATTTGTAATCAGATATTGATTTAGTGAACTCTCCTTGGAAGTGCAAGGGGGACAGGAATACTTCTGGATTGTGGAAGGAACCTGTATAATTGTTTTGTGTCTTTCTCCTCTCTCTCTCTCTCTCTCTCTCTACTTATCCGCTGCGTTAGACTCTGAACTCTAGCAGACTCTGAACATTGAACTTCGTTTAAAAAGAAGAAAAAGCTAACACAATTCAATTCCCCTTCTTGTGTTTTTCTCACCTTCAGTTGGTACCAGAGCTCCGGTTCTGTTGTCTTAGCACTTAACAGTGTAACAGATAAAGATCTGAGAAAATCATGTCAACTAATGAAAGTTCTATTCCTGGTGGTGTTGCTATACCATATGATTATGGTACTGAAGACAAGTCATCTGGTTCAAACAAGCTTCCTATGTTTAATGGAGACCTTGAGACTTTCACTTTGTGGAAAACAAAAATGTATAGTCACATTATGGGTTTAGATGAAGAACTATGGGATGTGCTTGAAGATGGTGTTAGTGACTTGGTGTTAGATGAAGAAGGAGTTGTTGTTGATAGAAAGAAACACTGCTGCTCAGAAGAAGTTGTACAAGAAACATCACAAGATCATAGGCATTCTTGTTGCTGCTTTGCCTCACAAGGAGTACTTTAAGATGAGTGATAAATCTACTACTAAAGCAATGTTTTCTTCCTTGTGTTCAAACTATGAAGATAACAAAAAAGTCGGAGAAGCTAAAGCTACTATGCTTGTTCATCAGTATGAGTTGTTCAAGATGAAAGATGATGAAGACATTAAGACTATGTACTCAAGGTTTCAGACTCTAGTCTCTGGACTTTAGATACTGAAGAAAAGTTATGCAGCTTTGTCGCGCCATTTTTTGGAGGTCAAGCTATTTTATTAGCATAGACTCACTAATTTTTTCACGACCCAACATTTGTTTTTTTTTTTAAGAAAAAGGGGAAAAAGTTCAAACCACCCCTTTGAAAAGATTTTGGGTTCGGGGGTTAGTTATATTTAGGGAAGGTGTTAGCAC
>Ga0228711_1005803_pt1 | contig 18647 bp, 6 predicted proteins | sample MedpolnodulmetaG_2_FD_177996 | JGI IMG/M metagenome (GOLD analysis project Ga0228711, IMG submission 177996) | Root nodule microbial communities from Medicago polymorpha collected in Santa Monica, California, United States - brown nodules | ecosystem: Host-associated > Plants > Roots > Nodule...
TAAAATATTTTTGTTTCGATTTACCCCCTTAATAGGCCAAACAAAAACGAAAATTTCTTGAAAAAAAAAATAAAATTGGTTTTTGTTTGGCCTATTAGGGGGGTAAATCAAAACAAAAATATTTTACAGGGGGGAAAACCAGAAATGACCTATATTACAGGGGGTAAAGACCTATTAACCCTAAATATAAATAACTTATGATCTTTTAAGTTACCAGTTCTTCTAACAAGTGGACCAACATCTTCATTCATATCTTCATCGTTAGTCAGATCGATGAAATTGTTGTTGGTTAGATCAATGACATTGTCATCGGTCAGATCAATGATATCATTGGTCGGATCAATGACAATGTCGTGTGTCAGATCAATGACATCATTGTTATTAATCTTTGTTTGCTCATGTGAAGCTTCTAATGCTGGATTTGATGGCTTCTGCTCAGATACATTATCACTGAATCAACCATAAAAGATTAGTTAAGATGTTAATTTCTATATAAATATAACTTTAAGAAAGAATTTATTTAAAAAAATTATTTTCAATAAGGTTAAATATGTTTTTGGTCCCTATAAAATTGGGAACTTCTACGTTTAGTCCTTACTTAACTTTAATAGCTTTTTTAGTCCTTGTAAAAAAAATTTACGTATAATTTTAGTCCCTGCTAAAACAAAATTTGTTTAATTATCCTTAAACTATTAAATTTTTGAACAATTTTTTCGTGACAAGTTTAAAACACTATGAAAGGTTCATTGAATAAAATTTAAAATTTTCTAACATGAAACGAATTAATTATGAATTTTCTAAAACGACAAAAGTTAAAGATAAAAAGTAACAAAATCTGGATGTAAAAATCAAATTTTGCGATAATTTTTTGCGGAGGAACTTTTAGTAATGTTCTAAACACGTCTGCAAAAAATGGTTCAAAAACTTAAGAATTTAAGCATAAATTAAACAAATTTTAATTGAGAAGGGACTAATACTCAGTGCAGAAAAAAAAATTAGGGATTAAAAGAACTATTAAAATTAAATAAGGACTAAACTTTAAGGTCCAAATTTTACAGGGACTAAAAACATATTTAACCCTTTTCAATATATATATATAATTAATAACAACTTTTTATACTTAGTGGGGTAAGACATGGTTTGTGTTACTATCTTATTTACCATACTAGATATTGCTAATCAATATTTACATAGTAAACATCATATATATAAAACACTAAATTACTACAAACATGTATATGACTTTTATTAATGTATGTGCTTATTTTTGAGAGTTCAAAGAGAATTGATAGCAATAAAGGGTAATGGTTAAGACCATCAAAATACATTGACACCAAATCTCTAACTAAAATTTTGAAAAATTGGGTATATCAGTTGCCTCATTTATATATCTTTAATTTTGTACATTTTTAATCGATGTGTGGATAATCACTTACATTTTAAATCTAATTTTTTTTGTTCAAACATGAGTCTCTCATTTAACTATACTTACATAACGACTAACAAAACACAACGTCAAACTTCATGGCTTAGAAAAATTTCAAAACAAAAGTACATATACTTAGATCCAACCTTTACCATGCATGTTGTATACCACTTGTTGGGGGTAAAGATGTTAAACAATAAAAACATCTAAGCGACCTTGTGATCTCATCTTCGCCTAAAATATATTCTTTTTTCATATGTGACTAACCACGCATCTCTCATATCACTATACAAGACCCATATCACAAGAATCCACCCATACTCCCCATCAAGTAGAATCGATACTTTGAGATCACTTGTTAGAGCGTCCAAAGAGTACCAAGACAAACAACAAATTGGTGATCATGACTGCCAAAAGACACTCACGCCTCATAAGAAAGGACATATTATGTTAGATAATCAGATTTGAGTAAGGGGATAGGTAATAATGAATAACTCTTACCGCACACTGGAAGGTTCACAATTGTGCGTATCTTGATGGTCATATTTGGACAAATCTATGATGATTGAACCGATTTTGACAAATGATCCCATGACTAGCTTGATGACTAAAAATTAGTGTATGCTTTAATGTTATTCTCAACACCTCTTTTTGTCTCTCTGCATGCACAAAACAAACAAATAGTGTATATAAATATAAACATAATTTTTTATATAAAAAGAAATCAAATATTAATATTTAAAAGAAAATAAAGGCTCTAATAGTCAAATAAAGTTATTGTTAATCAAATTATTACGAGTCTGTATAAATGAAATAAAAATACCAATAACGTATGATGATAATATCTTATGCAAACTTTGTAGCATAGGATTCATGCAAGTCTTCTAAGAGTCTAACATCAAATATGAGCTAAACAATTTAAGATTTTATGCATAAATAATACATACATACATACATACCCCATTAAAATAAAAAATGTAAAAAAACAAAATAATTCAAGGATTCATTAAGGGGAAAATACATTTTATTCATACCATTAATTGGCAATTACACACACACAAAAGCATTTATTAAATAAGTATTTTTCAAATCAATGAGTTTTTTTTGTTACAAAAATCAATGGGTTCACAACACTGAATATATAGATCCTTCAAAAAAAATTGTATATGTATATAATTGTTTGTCAAAATATTTATCTAATATAAAATTATTGAAATACGCTAGAAAGAGTTTACAACATCGAGCATAAGTTTTTTTTAAGAAAAAATTAGGCGGTAAGCTAGTTGATTAGTTTAAGAAATTAAAACTTTAATTGCAAGATTTTTATGCAATATAGTAAACTAAAAATACACTTAAGCAGAGCTAAAGAAAAAGCTCTTTTGAATCACCTACGTTCGATTATCATTATACAATGTTCAAATTATAGGTCATTAGATCATGATAGATAAAATTTATCTCTCTTAATATAACAATCTATAGCCAGATGCACCATACATGTGATAAGCCAGCATAATAACTTTCAATAGATAATGAGACCTAAAGAAAATTTAAATAAATTAGACCTTATTGTATACATATGGGGCATTTTTTATTTATAAAAATACATCCCAAATTATTTTTGTTGGTGAACAAAAACTTAGGGATTCAGGAGATTTACCTTTCAATCAGCCTTAACAGTTGATTGTGGGGATTTTACTAACTAGTTGCACATCGAGTGATTTTTTTCCAATAGATCCACACAAATTAAACAAAATAAAATAATTTATGTAATTAAAGCAAATTACATTAATAGCCAATTTAATAGTCAGTAAACCATTTAATTTGTTCAGATAGTCCACGTGAAATCTGAATAACTCGTAACCTTAAAATGTGAAACTCCTAAGAAAACCCTAAATTAAAACTCAAATATGTTTTCATATGAGTTTGAATTTAAAGCTCTCTGAATTGAAAATGAAGTATATTTCTCAAATTTGATTCTCAGGTCTGAATTTGTGATTGTATCCTCATTATTTTTTAGGATATCTCATTTCAATACATGTAACGTTATCCATAAAATTCAAATCCATTACATAACTTAACTATAAAAAGGAATTATACAAAATTATGTATTAGGGCATAAATGACGAATACATCAACTTCTACATATGTCATTCTTCAAACTATTGTTTTACGCAAAGAAATATATTGCAATATCCCAAGAATAAATCAAGTTCTATATGTTACAATAGAACTGAATCATCATGGATTGTAAACCAAAATTAAATTGTACAAAGATTGGATACCTGATTCGTCTGTTTGAATTGATTACGCCTGAACTAAATGAGTATTTAGGCTTTCTCTTGCGCCGCGATAACAAGGTGTTTTACTCTCAATAGTAGATGTTTCACGGTAGAAAGACGTATATATATCATTACTCTCATTAGAAGATGTATAAGTTTTAAATTGGGCCGACTGTGAGCAATATTAGATAAAGGTACTTTTGGCACCTCCTTATTTTTCTTATAAGCTACTCATTCGCACACTTTTTTTTTTACACAATAATCATTTTTAAAGTCTTTTATACAAAATACTGGTTATTTTAACTTTTAAAAATGAAACTTAATTTTCAGAACACAACACATTGTATGTATGTATGTATGAGTTCTTCTCTCTGCCACAAATTTTTTTGTGGTCTATAATAGAATGATCCACTTCTTTGAAATAAGGGACCTCTATTTATATATTTTCAAATTTCTATTTTCATTCGGCAAATTGTTGCTCGCCTAGTGAATCTGAGATTTGTTTAAATGGAGGGAAGTGATAGCTCATCCTCGAGGGAGGACGATGTTGTAAGGAAGATATTAAGAAAGGAAATAATGGTGGCGGGGGGAGTAGTAGAAATATTACGGAGGATTGATGCTCGAAGGTGGCTTTGTCGTTGTGCCCGCTATCTCAATATTTGGGAGTGAGGTATATAACATATGTAATTGGTACGGTGGTGCCGGACTCACAATGTCTAGTGGAGGTGGAGGAGGAACGAAGGAAAAGGCTATATGCGGCTAAAAAAATTGCATTGGAAAAAGAAACGCGTATTACATTCTTTATAGCGGACCGGAATGTGATTGATAAACTTGTTGAACTCAAAGATGTGAATGAGACTAAAAGGGAAGTAAGGGAAAGAGTAGTGGTTAACCAATAATAGTGCTTTCTTTTAATGTGAGAGGATTGGGGGGAGTATTGAAGAAAAATAAAGTGATGGAGTTGATTCGAAGTGAAAAAGTGGATTTTTTGGTGTTACAAGAAACTAAGATGGAGCTTGTTTTGGATAGGTAGTGTATGCTTTATGGGGTAAAGAAGATTGTGATTGGGCTTCCCAATAGTCAGTTGATAATAGTGGAGGTATCCTATCTATTTTGTAAAAATCGGAGGAGATTTTAAACTTCTCTTTTTTAGGTAATCCAGTGAACAACGACAATTGTTTATGTTCTATTTTTGCAAAACTAATTTTTCTATCTAGCACAAACATATCGACACATAATCCTTATCTACTTTAATTTTATCGTCTAAATATTTTATTTATTTGTTTGTTTATATTATTTCTAATTTTACTTTAACATAGTTTATTTCGTTAAATTCCTATATTTCCATGGAACAACTTTTTATATTTTCTCTATATATATCTAACCACTTATAATTTTTCTTCCACGCAAACTAATCACGGAGTATATTATTCTCACACTTTTTTACATGTTTTATTCATGTTGTCATATATTTTATTATTTCTTCCATAAGAAAATTAATATTATTTTATCTTGCCTTCTTTTTCCCAACACTCTTCGATCATTTTATTTATTAGGGTTTTTTCCTACTTTGTAGTATTTATCTTTGACTATTTCCCTCTCAATATAATTTTTCTTATGTTTATGGTTGTTTTCATCTGGTTATTCTTTATTTTTTTGTATGAGTATTTCTTTTTTTTTCTACCGAGAATAATGAGTGAAAGGTACTAATTTATTTTTTAGTATGTTTTGATTTTATTTTACTATGCTTTGTGGCATATAAGAAAAAAAGAGATGATGTTAAACATTTTCAACGGGTATGAATTTCTGTCAGTCCATGTACTTAAAATAAGTTTATTTTATTTTATACATGTTAATAATTTTACTAAATCCAACTGATTTCAGCCGCGTGTGCATCTATTAATTTACTAGTACTTAAAATATAGTTTATTTTTATTTTATTCGTGTATACCCATTAAGAAATTTCTCACGTACCGGTTTTAATTGTTAATACTATATATACAAACTTTTGGTCATCCTTATTTAGATATTTAACCCAGGCAACGCCGGATAAATACACTAGTAATAATCTAATCAAGGACATAACATTTAATACGATTATTTTGTAGCGGAATAAAACTCATCTATGCATTCCAGTCGAGTTAGGGACAAGAGAAATATATAAGTAAACTCTAAAGCATGTTCTCAACATTTGATCCTGCTCGGTACTAAAACACCAATCTAGTTGGATGCATTTTTGGTCAAATCTTTTTAAAATATTTGAAAAAGTTTGATTCGGCCTAAGACTTACAAAGAAATCAGGGATTGCATGGAGGAACCAGATGACGAATTTAATGTGGCTTATCCATGATCTATTATGTTGTGTTTAATTATGTGTTTTAAGTTGTTGAATTACGTTTAATAATATATGCTCTTGTTGTTGTCTTACATGGATATTGAGTGGTCTTTAAATACATTTTTGCATGTGTTCTTGCTCGAAGTTGTGTTTTTCTCTATAATTGATAGTTCTGCCTGTGTTCTTGCTCGAAGTTGTGTTCTTGCATGTGGTCTTTAAATACATTTTTGTGACCATTAAACGTAACGTTTTGACACCTTGGAGCTTTTAAAAGGCAGTGTTTTGATCCAAGTCAACAACTTAACGACTACATCAACATCAATTAATTATTAATTGCAAGCAGAGGTAATAGTGAAATAGTTTATCAACTAAAAGGACCATTTTGAAATTTTTGAAACTTAAAGGATTAACTTGGGAATTCTGTCAAACTAAAAGAACCTATTTGATACTTATGAAACTTAAAGGCTAACTTGTGAATTATGTCAAACTAAAAGGACCAAATGTGTCATTTGGCCAAAAATATATTATTTTTTGATGAAAATGTAATGCTACCACACGCCCTTGGCCAAATATTTTTACTCATAGCATATTTTAGTATAGTCATGATAAATTTTATCTATTAGTGTAATTTTTTTCCTTCTAAACTTATAATTTGATTGAAAAATTATTATTATTTTATCCTTCTTTGTCTAATCAAATAATTTAATTTAATCTTAATTTATAATTTGAATCAAATAAAATTTATTTAATCTTATTCTAAATCAAATCTAGCGTGTGTTTGGTTGTGCGGTGGACATAATTGATTTTGATAGAATTGATTTTATAGAATTGATTTTGATTAAAAGTGAGTTGAGTTAAAAGTGATTTATGTTTGGACACCTTTACAATAGAAGTGATTTATATGAAAATTTTTGTTTGGCTATTTTATGTCAAAATTGATTTTGGTTGTGTAAATGACCAAAATTGGTTTTTTTATATGTGTGCATTTAAAATATATTTCATTTAACTTTTCTACAAATTTCATTTCCAAATTTAGTTAGTTATTTAATTTTATGGAATTTAGTTAGTTATTTAATTTTATATTACTTTACTAATTTTAATACAATTTTAATAAAAAGACTTTCTACCAAAAATATATTACTAAAAAAACTATCAGCAACTAGAGAGGGCTATTAAGAAAGGCTTTTTTTTATGGGCTTTAACAAGAAACAAAAATATTTCACACCAAAAAACACTGTTGTTTCTATCCTAAAAAAAAGTGTCTTCTTCTTCCTTGAGTTCTCTGCAACACCAAAAAATAAAAAACTTCACACAGACAACAATCAATAGTGAGATAGAGTAACAGATTTTTTAAGTAGGTGAATGGATCTGTCAAACATTAAAATGTACGTGAAAGAAAGTGACAAGATCAAGGGTAAAAGAGACAAATGGTGTTGTGTACTTTCACGTTAGATAGACTCGATTTCAAGAAGCTATGGAGAGCAGCTTCTCTAAGAATCGATTTTGAAGATGAAAACGTACGGCGGCGGCAAGGTGTTGGTGGAAACCAAACATGTTGAAATCACTTTTCATGAATAGGAAGCACGTTTGAGTGTTTTCACCGGACAACCAAACACAGACCTAAACTAAATCTAATTCAAAGTTCAATTAACCATGATTTTGCTAGTGACATGTTGTTGACTAGTCTGAGTTTCATAATAATATTCATGAGTTAGTCACATAAAAGACTAATGCATGCTACACACCCAATCTCTCTACCTATCTAGATAACATAGTCACTTACACAACAATAGCCATCTTCGTCATCGTTTGAAATATGTCTGACACCCTTTAATATGCCCAAAAAATAATTTTAAAATTAAATCTATTATAATGATTTAATAAACTATTTTTCATCTCAAAAGCTCAAAATATAAAATTTAAATAATATATTTTTCTAAAAATAAACTAATTTGAAAAAGACCCAATTCTTAGAATTCGATTTAGACCTTAATATTGGTTGAGACGGTCCATGTGTATAATTAATTTGATTAAATAAATTAAAATTTATTGTTTATATGCTTCTATTTTCAAATGATTATTAATCAAATTTAGATTGATTGCACCCCGACTCACGGTCCTAGATGTATCATTGTATGTCTGTCTCCCGAGAAGTCACTTGGTTGGAAGGTTTGCCCTACAACCTAGAGGAACTCGGTTCGAGACCCGACACCTCACTACTAAAAAAACAAAAATTAGTGAGGGAAATTTTGTGAGGGAAAACGTGAAATCCCTCTATAATTCCGTCACTAAATTTTGCAATCAAGGAATTTGTGAGGAATTTTATTTTTTCCATCACTAATTTCCCTCCCTAATTTTGCTTTTTCTAGTAGTGCCTATACAAACATCATCACACGAATGCGGTTTCGTTTTTTACCTTTGGCTCAACTCATTTGATGTTTGATAAGATGTTTTTTTTTTGAAAGAATATTTAATAAGATGTTAAATAATTATAAGATCGGACAATAAATTAATGTTATTTCAATTTTAAATAAATAGAAAAGAAAAGAAAAACAATTCAAAAGCACATGCAGAAACTTCCACGAAGCCAAGGTATCAAAAAGAGGTATATAGCACGAGAAAGTAATATAAAATATCTACAAACCCAGACAGAAAATAGACATTAGATTACAAATAGAATTGGAAAAGCATTTGGTGTATTGTAAGATATTTTTACGTTAAAAATACACTATAAAGCATATTTAAAATAAAAATACAATATAAATTATTGTGTAAATAATTAAGCATTCCAAATACGAAAACAAAATATTGAAATAAATCATGTGAATCAAGACATTCACTATTTGTTTCTAATTACTTGATTTAGTGTATTAAAACTTAAGTATATTAAGTTAAAATATGCAATTACTAACTTAGTAAATAATATTTACGAAGAAAAAACATGATAATGATAATATAAATGAATGCCTAGTAAAAGTCACTTGTCAATTTAGAAGGAAATATATATATATTAAAAACAATTCAAGTTTAAAAATGAACACTTGAGTTAATTATGTAAGAGTTAATTATCAGAAGAATGCAACTCTCCATATATCTGTTTGGACCTTGGCTCAAGACCACTTCATAAGGGTGACAGTAAACTATAAAATATTTTCTACCGAAAAAAGTTACTTGGCAAAACATACACGAGGACAAAGTATGACAAATGATGTCATCGATCGTGAGAAAAAAATAAAATAAAATAGTATGAGTACAAACCTGTACCCAAAATTGAATTGACTAGAAAAATTTACTTTAACTCCTTTTTATTTAAGTTATTAACAAATCCAACTATTTCATACGTAACATAATCATTTTTTAATTGGTCAAAAAAATAATAATCGTTTTTTAATTAAAAATTTGTTACACAACTATTTCATCAAAATAAATAGCAAAATCCTTAAAAAAAAACATATATTATTTTGGGGATGTTATACTTGATATATATTTTTCCCACAAAGAATCATGTATATTAATTGTATATATAAAAAAATTTACACATGAGTAAAAAGCAAGCGAAGAAGAACCTATATTACTAAACATTTTTAGATGGCAAAATCATTTATCATAAACTTACAATCTTATGTAAACGTTTAGCAAACCAATCGAAAAATTGAACATTATATTTACTACACTTAGCGGAAACCAACACAAGACACTAATTTAATTTAAGCAATAATTCCATCAAAAGATGCCACTTGTCCATCAAAAATTATCTTACAAAGCAACAAAAGACTTCATAGATAACAACACATCATGTCGATGTGACTAATCATTCACACTTGAACTCAACGATCTCTCATCAAGAGTATGGTAGTATCAGCACACTCACGTAGTGTTGTAAGTGTTCCTTTTTCCATATCACTATACTTGATCACAAACCTAACCTTACTTCCGTTTTCCCACTAAGTTGAACTAGACTCTGGTAACACTTGCTGGAGATATCATAGGAGCATCAAGAGCAACAACAAATTAACGCTCCAAGATTATAAGAAATGTTACATCTCCATCCAAAATTTTAAAACATTAGTTATGTAAACTACATATCTTATATTCAACATTTTATCCATAATTCATAGTCGATAACACTTAAGCCCAACAAATTTAAAATCTTGAAGCATTTCACATTCCCATTGGAAGAGATTTCTTCTCCATCTCCAATCCCATTGCCAACCATCCACACATTAATTTTTTTTTCTAATAAGAACTTCTCTTAATAACAAATGTAAAAAAATATCTTGTATTATAGGTCACATTTCACCAATCCCTATTATTTTTGTCATTGATGTTGATGAACAACGAATATAATTTTTTCCTTAAAAAAAACAAATACAAGTTTTAATAATAATATTAAAAATAATATTTCTATTTCGTAACCCTAAAAAAAAACTTAAAATAATCACAAGAGTTGTGAATGAATAAAAAATGAGGTGAAAATTTGTTATAAGGAGAAAGTGACAAACTTTACTGCTTTTAAGGACAACGAAATGCAACTCACGTACGCAACGAAGAAAATTTTGTCAAACCACGTCACCAACAACCTTTTAAAAACAAAACATGAAATTCCAATATTAACCTTAAACATGTTATCTATTCTCTTTTATATCCTTCTGTTTTGTTCCTCGATATATACGAAACCAACTGAAGCAACAAACTCAGAAAGCAAAAGTTAGTTGTTTGTTTTTTTTCGCTTTCTCTGGAAAATCATCGTTGTTTTTCCATTCTCATTGTTTGGTTTTTGATGGAAAAGGTTGTTGGAGGAAAGTATAGGATTGGTAGGAAAATTGGTAGTGGATCATTTGGTGAAATTTATATTGGTATGATTTATTTAATTAGAAACTTTCATTTTGCATGTTTGAATATTATTTTTAATTTTTGTTTAATGTTTGAGTTGTTTTATGATCATTTTCAGGTGCACATGTTGTGACTTCTGAGCTTGTGGCCATTAAGAAGGTGAGTCTAATGGAAATTGTTGCTTTGATTTTTGGTTATTGCTTAGAATTTTCCTATTTTTTTTCTTTATTTGTTGAAATAATTGTGATTGGGAAGTGATCATTTTGAGTTTGTTATTGCATTTTAAATATCAAGAGACAACAATTGTGTTAATCGTTGTAAATTACAAATACCCCTCGAATTAGACGTCCTGAGATTAGGCATATCTTAGTGTTCGACAATCGTATAACACATGTCTGACAACTTAGGCAAGTGTCGCAAAGAAACTTATTTTTCTTTGCTTCTATATACCTTTGATACTCTTGGACACATTTTAGTCACATTTACGGTAATAATGGTGATGATCAATGAGAGAGTTACCTTAAATTTGATTACATCATTTTTATCTTTTCGTTAGTAGATGGATGGACGAAGCTAAAGACTAACATGTAATAGAATTTTTTGTAGTGAATCGAATTTTTGGTAATGAATCAAATTGCTCAATTGAAGATTTTGACACTTTATGATTTATAATAGCCATGTTCTTGTTTTATAGGAGAAGAAGAAAACTCAACAACCACAGCTACTATATGAGGCAAAGTTATATAATATTCTTAAAGGAGGAAGTAAGTTATAAAAGGATAACCTCAATTTATATTGAATCTTTTGTAGTATATTCCCTTTGTTTTCTCAGTCCTTTCTAATTGGTTATAGTGATGGAATTTAAGGTGGTATTCCAAGAATGAAATGGTTTGGTACTGATGGAGACTATAATGTTCTAGTTCTTGAACTTATGGGGCCGAGTCTCGACGACCTCCTTTACTACTGTAGTGGGAAGTTTTCGCTAAAATCGGTTTTGATGTTGGCCGATCAAATGGTAATCATTGATTCATCTATGGACCATTGAATGCATCTTTTCCTTTCTGTTTTTAAATTTATCTTCGTTATGTGATCATGTTTTCTGTATGCTATTGAAGAAGTTTTCCCTCTTTGTATTCCCTCTTTTTACATCAAACTTGCATCAATGGTTTCAAGCACATTAGTTTAAAATGAAGGAACTATTTCGATAAACAGCTTAATTAAGTGCTTATAACATAAGTGTTTATCATATAAATGCATATATTATATATGAGCTATTTCTTTTGTTATAACATAAGAAAAAAATAAAGTCAAATTGTTTTCATATAAGCTATCAGTTGTTTCCATAAGCCATCTGGGAGAGCTTATTGAAATAAGCTAAAAACAACTTATGGACAAGTCATAAGCTGTTTTCATAAGTGTTTATATTAGTAGATATACTCAAATAAGTAAGTCAAACAGGCCCTAAGCCTGTTTTATTTCTTTGATGACAGCTTACGAGGATAGAGTATTTACATTCCAAGGGATTACTACACAGAGATATCAAACCGGATAACTTTCTTATGGGTCTTGGGAAGAAAGCAAATCAGGTAGCTTCAATGCTTCATGAGTATTCTTTCATATATCAGCAAACTTAAATGGATAGTTTTTCTATGTTGTAATTCTTCAATATATCCAAATTTTAACGTATGATGTATGAAATATGTTACATTCACAGGTTTGTATGATTGATTTTGGACTTTCAAAAGGATACAGGGATCCTATCAGTTACAAGCATATCCCTTACAGGTATAAGATTTTTTATCTAGCTTTATAATTTTTGTTTGATCTCTTCTTGGCATGGATCATATTTATGTGTCGCGAACCATCTTTACAAGCGATGAAACATCTTTCTGTCGTGAATCATTTCTCTTTCTGTCAATGTGAAATCTTCAAAATTGTCATATATTGATTTTATCTAAAAGGATTTTGCTTGATTCATTCTTACTGACTTGTGCATTAACACTTTGAATTTACCTATCTATGTTTACGTTGTTTGATATTTTGTTTTACCTTGATAAACTCATCCAGAGAAAACAAAAACTTAACAGGAACTGCACGTTATGCAAGTAGCAATACTCACAAAGGAATTGGTTAGTACACGAGAGATTTTTCCTTCTTTATTGTCTTAAGATATGACGTAACCTACAATTTTCACTCTCGATTTTGGTTTAACTTCTTCAGAGCAGAGCCGCAGAGATGATTTGGAGTCTCTTGGCTATGTTCTTTTGTACTTTTTAAGAGGAAGGTATGTCTCATCCTATTGATTCTACTTTTACCATGCATCATAAAGATGTCGCTTGCGACTCTCAATGGCGCAGGGTTATTTTGATAAACGTAAGACTTGACTATTTGGTTTTTGCATTTTAGCCTTCCTTGGCAAGGTCTGCAAGCTGCCACCAGAATGCAAAAATATGAAAAAATATGCGAAACGAAGTTAAACACTCCCATTGAGGTATGCGGATCATGTTTCCCCTTGCTACGTACTCCCTCCGGTATTAAACATAACTAAAAAGTACATGTATTTGGTCTAAAAAAATTCTGACTACAAATTTCTTGTTCTTAGGTACTTTGCAAGTCATGTCCCGTGGAGTTTGCTTCTTACTTTCATTATTGCCGCTCCTTGACATTTGATCAACGACCAGATTATGGATATTTGAAGCGCCTGTTTCGTGAATTGTTCACTTCCAAAGGTAATAACTGTTCGTTTATCAATCTGCTAGCAACAGCTTGTTTAAGATGGCAATTTACATGTTGTTTCGAGGATTTTCAATTTCAGGAATTACTTTACAATTTTCATTAATTTCAGTGACCAAATTGTCTGATACTCACAATTTCATACACTAAACTGAAGTGTAATTCACTTCCTAAATTTATGTTTGGCAGGATATGCTGCTGACTATTTATATGACTGGACGATTTTAAAATATCAGGAGATTCAACAGATAAAGGAACAAAATCAATCAATAGTGCGTCGTTCCTTTGCCAAGTTTCAACTTTTATTTTGAATGAATTGCCTCTTTAGTTAAATTCAGACTTTGTTCATCCTTTTCATGCTTAAATTTTCATCACAGCTGCTCCAACTTTTTTTCTTCGTTGTGACATATTAAGTTAAAACTTAAAACTTTAAAATCCTCTTGAACATTTTAATTTCAATTATTACTTTTTTTCTTAATTTCATTTGTAGAAATGTAAGATGTATATGGATTTCATGATAACTTCTGCATTAAATTTGTACTGATTTTGTTTAATTTCTCTTCACAATTTGTAGGCTCCAGTTGCCGTGCCTTCTAGTCTTGAACCAGGGGATGTGGATGAGCATAAGGGTAACTTCATTCTTGTAGTTGAAGTATTGTTTGCGCATTCATTCATAATATTATCAGTATTGTGGAGGAATGTACTCCAGCGCATGTTCTAATGACTTAGTTCCTTTTTCAGAATACAATGATTGTACTCAAAATGCTGTGCTAAAACCAAAAATCTATACCGACCGTCCACGTGTTTGTATGAAGCTCAGGGTAGCTAACGTCGACAATCTTGATGATGAGATTCAAACAGATAAACAAGTATACCTCTCTGCATTCTGAAGTTATTATAGTTATTACTTAAACTATACTGATATTATAGTTACATTCATATATTTTGCTGAAGTAACTCACTTGAATGGGATATGATTTTTGCAGAATGTGAATACTGATTCACCTATTTCCACTGTCATGCCTATGGAAGATGTTCCAAAACCAGAAACGACTGTGGAAACCTCAAACGCGGATGACGTGTTAGGGAGTAAATGTGGTGCTTCTGATGACTTGGTTCCTTCACTACGCCGAGTTCCATCCATCAATTAGACGGTAGGGGACTTTTTTCCAACTTAACAAACTTTTGGATTCGGCCAGATTGATGCACGGGCTACAACCCATATTGACATCTCGGTAGAATATTTTGTTGCGTTGCTTACTTGGTTTGTTTCTCAGTGTTGGGATTTGAATTACTCGCGACGAAGAAATTCGCCACAACTTTGCTATGAAGCTTCATTGAGATTGAAGATTCGAGTATAAGGAGAAGCATGATTTGAAGTTGATCAAAGTGTTTTGACCTATTTTCGAAGATGTCTTGGTTGAAGGGTCTAAGTGCCCTACTAATTGTGTATAAGAAAGTCGAAAAAGAGTTGCATGAAGACCTTGACTTGGTTGGCCAACCTAATTGCATTTGATGCTAAGTTTCCATTTTCAATGGAACGGCTGCTAATTCGATAATGGAAGACAGTTACCGACCGTTTCAAAAGCAGCAGAATAAAGTAGCGCCAGAACATTAGTTTCTCTTATTATAGTTTGAATTCAAATCTTGTTAGAAATACCTAGACAGTTACTACACTGCTTAGGTACTTTTAGGCTCTTAAACATTATAGTTACTTAATTTTCCTCTAGATTCTAGTATCAGCTATATAGTTACTTAATTTTCTTGATCACTTTGTAGGTTTATCATAGGCAGTTGCTAATTAGTTAGGACTAGTTAAATTAGTTGGGATCACATCACTGTATAGAGTGTATTTTACACTCATTGTAATCAACTTTTCTCATTCTATCAATCCAAATAATCAATCTTTTTCAATTTATTTTTCTCTTTGTTGGCCTCTAGTATTAGATGTAAAAGTTAGTTACACTAGTTAGTTAATCTAATTGACTGTATAAGCCTTATTGTGCTCTTGAAGTGATCAACATTCTCATTATCAATACAATTTGTATATTACTCATTTATACTTTTCTCTTATCTATGGTTTCCATCAAGAATAGCAGTATCTATCATGCTTCTCAACATTATTTGTTACATAGAATCTTATTTGGAGTACTTTACCTCTTTAGGAGCATTTTTTTTTTTTTTTGTGATGAGCATTTGCTCTCTGCAGTTGGAATTCCATTTTTCACTGTGTTTTCTTCATTTCAGGGATAATATACAGAGTTCTCTTCTACTGTTTGATTTTGTGCACATTTACCTGTTTTTGGTTTCGATTTTGTTGTGTAGCAAGTGTAAGTTAGAAGTTTCACATTGGTTAGAAAAGAGGAGGTTGGGCACTTTATAAGTAAGAGGACCAATAAACCTCGTCACTTTAAAGTTTTGGGTAAAAATGCCGTATCTCTCTTACTTGTGAGGTTGCTCTAGCCTAATGCGGATGGTCCCCAGACTCTCCATCTAACACAACAGGTTTCTATAAGATGATGACACAATCTTTCTTTAGTCAGTCATAAACACATCATCTTTTGTATTTTTTCTGTTTTTTTCTTTCTCTAAACTTCTGTTTATCTTTTTTATAGAAATTTTAAAGTTGTTACATTTCTATAATCGAATTCAAATATACCTCAAGTAAGTTAGAAGAAACTTGTGATATCTCATCCAAATATTCTTTGATATCTCTACTATGAATTTAAGTCGTTTCCTTTTATATATGTGTACTATGATATTCGTGTGAATTTGTTACTTTACTTAAGTGGAGCCAAAGATAAATGGAAATGATTCCTTGCAATAGTTGTGTCACGCAGTTACTAATCTGGACCGTTCGATTTAAATCAAAAGTTGAAATTGTTTAAAATTGATTTAGTCAATATATAATCTGAACCATTTGATCTAAAATCAATTGTCGAGATTAACTAATGCGTGAAACAATGTCTTTTGATTATTGCATGGAATCATCCATAGGTTTGACCTAGTCATTTATATGTTCCTCTTCACTTCATAAGTCAAGTTGATTGGAGACAGAGCTGAAGTATAACAGTGGACTCTCACCATCATCATCATTATAGTACATGATGAAGTAGAAAATGAAATAAAAAACATGATGATGTTAATTTTGCATGGCTCTCAAACCACTAATAATTATAGTATATATGTTTGTTTTCACATGTGAAGTTGATTGGTCACAAGTAGTGGAATGGCACCATCATCATAATTATAGCACATGATCGGGTGAAAAGTGGAATACAAAACATAATAATGTTCCATTTTCGTGGCGTTCAAATCGTTAATATTGTACTCCCTTCGGTCTCAAATATAAGAAAAAATTCATTTTTTAGGTTCATTGAATAATTAATTGATCTGTTTTACAATGTAGACCAGATACATTAACTACTCAATGAACCTAAAAAATGAATATTTTCTTATATTTGAGACCGGAAGGAGTATTTTTTAGATCAGATACATAAATTCTTCAATGTATCTAAAAAGTCAAATTTTTTGTTTTTGTAGATAGGACCGATCATTTTAATTAACCATTCCTCTTAATTACTCCCCTCAACCATCTTACAAGAACGCATTGGTTTGCATTATTTGGCTAATTTAAATTGAATGTGACTCAATTTGTGAGGAAATATCTCCATGAGTTGTGTTATTTGAACAACCATTTTAATGGCAACTTATGGGATAACCATAATTTACAAAGAAAATGAGGTATTGACACAAAAACCAAAGCAAAAGAAAGAAAAAGTAAAAATATAATGTGAATATGAGAGAGAAAATTGTCATAAAAATTGTCAAAAAATGATTGCACAAATATCATTTCTGTATCTCCATGCCGTGGAATGAGCTCTTGCATTATTCTTAATTCATAGTGAATCACTCTTGATGTAAGGTTTTCAGATCTGGCTTGAGACATGCTTGTACAAAAAAAACGACATTGCTTGGTTAACAGATGATCAATTTTATTATTTTAAGAAACGAATGATCAATGTTAATGGCAAGAAGGAGGACATGATGAGATGAAGAAGATGGAACCAAACGACTCTATTTTATAAACATTATTTTATTTCATGAGTTTTTTGAACAATATCCTTTAGAAACATCCTTAAAAAAAATCTTTAGAAACATTGTTAGAATGACGATCTATATTATATTATTGAAATTTAATTCATAGTACACGAATAATGTATATGTGTTTTACATTATCAATCAATCATAATAAATCAATCATTTTTTTTAGAGAATAAATCAATCATTTTTTTAGGGAAATAAATCAATCATTTTAAAAGTTGGACTTTTGTCATATTTAACATAAAAGTCGTGATTGATTAACCGTGACAAGTTTTACACTCATCAAAATTATTCTCTATATTTTTATAGTATATCAAAAATAATTGGACGTTCTTAAAATAAAAAACAAAAATCCATTGGACGTGAGTATCCAGCGAATCAACGTGCAAATTATTATTAAGTCAACTTGTCCATCACGATCAATTGTCCAACACAGCTTCCACTTACCAAAAAGTTTGACACAATAATGCATGATAAAATATGAAAAATTGTACGATCCAAATATGGTCCAATTTTATTTAAAAATACATAAAATCATCTATAAAAAATTGAAGAAAAAAAATATAGATTAAACCAACAATAACTACCTATTTTTTAATTCTTGAAATCACTTTTAATTTTTTTCTAATTTATTATAAATATGGTAACTAAATTCATATAAATTATTTAGAAATTATACCAAATGATTACTTTTTTTATTTATCATATTAAATACTTTTTAAAAAAATATGTAAGTTTGTAAAGATTAAAATTATTTTTATTTAACATAAGAATTTTTATTTTTCCATAAAATGTTAAAAAAAATGCCATTAAAAAATCAAAAATTATTTTAAATGTAAGTATAAAAGCCACAAAAAAGGTATTTACTCTTATTTTAGTTGATCATTACTAGTTTCCTAATAAAAAAAGTATATATATTTTCGGTATTTTAAGAGTC
>Ga0228711_1005804_pt1 | contig 18646 bp, 10 predicted proteins | sample MedpolnodulmetaG_2_FD_177996 | JGI IMG/M metagenome (GOLD analysis project Ga0228711, IMG submission 177996) | Root nodule microbial communities from Medicago polymorpha collected in Santa Monica, California, United States - brown nodules | ecosystem: Host-associated > Plants > Roots > Nodule...
GTTGAAGGCAGCAAATGTTGTTTCTGTGTTCGGGATTCATAGTTGGTTTGCTACCCCTTTACTTTGCTTGGGTATAGGCTAATTGTTTCTTTTTTGCTGTTTTCCATGGTCTGTTGACTGAACTCTTGTGTAATTTTGGTTGCACCCTTCTAGCACACCTTGTGCGGAAGGTGTGAAGCCTTTATTGTTAATATATGTTTCATTTTTGCCTCTTCAAAAAAAAAATACTATATGCTCACAATTTATGGCTATTTTTTTTTACAGGGCCGGCTCGAATGTAAAGGGATTTTTGGCATGGTCATTTTTGGACTGTAATGAATGGTTTGCAGGCTTTCCTGTTCGTTTTGGATTAAACTTTGTAGATTACAATGATGGATTGAAAAAGTACCCAAAGCTTTCTGCTCAATGGTACAAGAACTTTCTCAAAAGAAACTAGTATTATACTCTTGTTTGAAGACATCCAAATTCAGCACCTAAATAAAACTGGTTAATCTTAACAGCTTGTAGAAATAGAAATAAGTTCCTTGGACCAGCAGCTATGATCATATATATTAGTTGGTCCTTTATATATCAGTTTGATTTTGAGACTAATTTGAATTTTTTTTTTATTTGTTTCAGGAATTAGAACATGTTAATGATTAACTTGTTTTAAAATTTGTATTAGTATTTTAATTTTAGTTTTTAAAGACTAAAGAACGTTGATAGACTGAAATGAGCTATAGATTCCCACAACATAGAAAACCAAAGTTTAAATCTCAATAACCATGATAGCAAATATTAACTCAACTTCATAAGCAATCACATTTCCAATGAAAAAAGAAAAAAAAACCAACATTGATTGTCTTGATAATTTTCATGCAAGAACTTGGTTCAGCAATCAAGTTTATTTGTTCAAAAAACAAACTGAATTAAAGAAAGATTAATTTCTGCCTGATAAACGTATAAAAGAAAATTGACATACAAGTTTATTAACCCTAGTAATAGGTGAAACCAACAATAATGTATCATTGTCTAGGTGATTCCTTGAGACCATACAATGATATTTTAAGGTGGCATACCAATCTCATTTTTCTTGAACTTCAAAACCACTAGGTTGCTTCGTCAGAATGTTCTCTTTCAAGTCTCCATGAAGGAATGCTATTTCGAACTCGGTTGTTTGGCTCTATTGAGACAGTGACTCATTTCCACTCATAGGCTTCTTTGAAGCCATGATACTCCAAAAATGGTGAAAAATCGTGTCCGACACGTATCCGATACCGATATGCCCCGATACGTCCCGATACGTGTAACAGAGAAGTATCGCGCAATTAATAATTATTTTTTTTGAAAAAAAATGACCGATACGTGTCGTATACGGCTAAGTTGTACTCCGATACGGCTAACTTATACTCCGACACCGATACTTCTGTCTTACATATTTCCTTTTAAAAAAAAGAAAAAGAAAATAATAAGAAATAATACTACAGGTCTGACAACGCTATAAAAAACATATTGTCTCTTCTAACCCAAAAAAATAGGGTTTCTCGTCACCACATAGTGATAGTTATTCCTTCTTCTAACCATTACCACCAATTGAATTCTACTTTGTTTCTCTTCTCTCTAATGCTATGTTTCTTCTGTTCTTCTCTCATTGGAAAAAAACTGTTTGTTTTCAATCTAAATTAGTGTTAACTATTAATTAGTCAACATTAGACAAAGGTGATTCTTTTTATAGTACTTATGATGTTCTCTTTGGATGGTACTAATGACGTTTAGCTATATTCTATCTAATTTGTGCGGAAAAAAAAAATGTAATTGTCACTTGTTTTGATCATTTTCATTAATGTGAATGTTTGTTTATTATCATTTTTAGTTATGTTTATACACTGCACTTATACTATTAATTTTAAATTTAATTTTTTAATAACGCATCGAGGCCGTATCGTATCGGGAATTTTGAAAAATTTCTCGTATCGCTATATCTGTATTGTATCGTATCCGTATCAAGTCAGGTATCAGGGCTTCATAGGCTCCAACTCAAAACTATCCAAATCTTTCTAAGATACACTATGATCTTCATCAGAATTTAGGGACTTGTAGAGTTCTTCTTCATGAAATTTGACATCTCTACTATTGATGCATCTTTTATTTTCAATGCACCAGATCTTTTATCCTTTTACTCTATTAGGGTGCCCAACAGTATAGCCCTTCTAAGCTGCAGGCACCAATTTTCCCTCATTGACATGATAATTGACATTGCATCCAAAACATTATACATGTTGATGGAATCATGTTTATGAGATAACATGTTGTATGATCAACTTCAACTTAGAATTTAATTGGCATGCCTGAATATGATAATATATATGTACCTCATTCTTTCAAGGATGGTGCTATTCATTCTTTCTCCCAATCCATTTTGTTGAGGTGAATGCCTAACATGCGTAGAGATAGACCATATTCTGCTTTCTATATATGAGCAACCAGACTCGTCCAACATGCGTAGAGATATAAAGTTTCTCTTGAGTTGAGGAACATATCCCACACAAGTTAGTACTCTTTTTGTACCATCTTCAAATACCAAGTTCATTGATCACATGTCTATAACTTTACATTACCGGATTATTTCCCATAATGAACTTGCCTCTATTAGTTTCTTTATAGCAAAGAATCCAATATTTCTTTCATTCTTTGCAGTTATCAATTAAGTATCCTTTTGAAGGAATTGATACCTTTCTAGTATCATTTTCACCATCATTATTTTTCTTGAATTTCCCTTCTAAATAATCCTTCGTTCGTATAGTTCCCTTCTTTGTTACACTATTCTTTGAGCCATTGTCCTTGTTAATCTTAAACTTATGCTTTGAGCCATTCTTCTTGTATTTTGTTTTCACAAACAAACATACACTATTCCCCTTTTCTTTACCCTCTGACTTCTTTTTCAACTCCTTTGACATGGGAGTTGTTTGATAGTCTTCCATGGTTAAAGAATCCTTACCATATATATACTAATGTATCTGTTAGGTGTTTATAGGTACTTGGTAAATACCTTACAAGTAATAAGGCTTGCCCTTCATCATCAATATTGACATCTATGTTCTCGAAATCAATGATGATCTTTTTGAACTCTTCGATGTATTCTTCCATTGATTTTCCTCACTATATCTTGAACCTATTGAGTCTTTGATTCAGATAGAGCCCATTTCAATGTGATTTGGTCAGATAGAGCCTATTTTTTATGACTTTACTTTTGTCTTTATTTTATTTGATTATTCTTTCTCATCAAAATAATTTATTTTGATTATGCATCCGTCTATTCAATTAAATTCACAACTAATGTCATCAAGACTCAAAGTCACCAAAATATTTTTCAAAAGATGGTGCGTTGATCACATATAAATGACCAGTGTCATTGAATTATGACAACCGAAGGTTGTTTCCCTACTTCCCTTCCCTTGTATTAATGCTGCTAATAATGTATTACATAATCTTTTTTCTTAGGGATATTAGTATAATTCATAGTCTTATGGCCCAAATATATCACGTGCAGGAATATGATACTTCCTTTTACGTGCATCCCAGTCCCAGTGTCATCTTCATTTGACAAATACCACTTACTTTACGTGCTTTATTATTTTGATGGGACGAAAACTAACAATATTGGATTAGGATTCTATGTTAGATTGGTTGTAACAATAAATAACGTATAAATCAATCAAAATTATTGGCTTGGATGATTAATTAATTAAGCAAGTTGGAAGCTTGATTAGTCATTAGTTCTATATGACCGATCGTGGGTTTTTATAAATAAATCAGACTAAAAAATTGGAAAGTTCAATAGCGTACACCCTATCCCTTTTTTCAAAAGTGTGTCGTGTGCATGAATCTTTACCAGATACTTGTTCAATTATCTTAACATTAGTAAATTACTAAATCTAATTCCACGTTTTTGTTGAGTAAAATAAATTCATCATTTTTACTCACGGATGATCTTTTCTTTTTTGACAAAAAACTATGGTGAGAGGAAGGTGTCATAATTCAAGATAGAATAATTATTCAGAATTAAAAAACACTTACAAATGTATTTATATTTATCTCCATCTAAGAGCTATACAGAACTCAACCTCAAGATTCGAATCCAAGAGATAAGGCGAGGGGTGTCACAATACAAGATAGACTAATAATTTGAAATGAAAAAAATACTTACAAAAGTATTTATATTTATCTTCATTCAATAGCACCATGGAGCTCAAACTCAAGATATGAATTCAAGACCTGTATTTTTAGCACTAGACCAAATACTTGGATCAGTTATACTGGAACTATATTTTGACAAATGTAATAAAAGTGATTATATAAAATTGTGCATATATATGTAAGTAAACATGTGTTATGTGCAACATATGAATATGTATTATGTGTTAACTTGTGTCAAATGCAATTGTATAACCACTTGCACGTGTTTGTTCTATTCGTTGCTATGTTTTACATAATTTGATTACTTAATTAAGGACTAAATTAAAAAAAAGTACATCACTTATTTCCGCGAAGTTAGCTTAGATGGTAGATATATTACATTTTATATATAGAAGTTGAAATTCGAATTCTGAACACCTCATTATTTAAAAAAAACGTTGCATTTGCATGCCTTTTTGTTAATTTGATACCTTACACTGCTCCTTGTATCTTTACGCAAGTTTATTGACTAATTTCAGGGCACGTGCATATGCTTTGACAATGCACTAGATCAAAGATAAATGTGGGACCAAATTTCGTAACGACACATTTCGTAGTAGTTTTGTGACAAATAAATTGTCAGGCAAAAACTTTGACACGTATTTTCATCCGTTAGAGATTGGGACCAATCCTGATCGAAATGAAAATAATTCTTATTCAAAAGGTTGAACCATATTAAAACTTGACCAAATTCCCTACTCATTAGAATATAACTATATTCAACCGTTCTTCACAAAACTATATTCAACCTATATTTATCTATACGTAAAAGAAACTGTATTTATCTCGTAAAATACATCGTTTTTGACCAAATCTCATAAACTACATATTCACACGTGGTAATATGTTTTCTTTAAAGTGTGAATTCATCATTAAAAGGTTGTTGATTCGAATTATTTTTCTCCCTTAGTCTTCTTATATAGCTTAAATATAATACGTCAAAAAAAGATACGTATGTAGTATTATAAAATTAAAGATAATAGGAGTATTCTTCTTAAAAAAAGAATTATAGGTATATTAATAACGGGATCATAGATACTAGTACTTTTTTTTCTATGCAGTTTCTTTTTTAATCAAGTTTGGTTATTAAGGGGGATCAGAGAGTATGCCAACCCAAAACAACAACAAAAGAACATACCAAGAGCAAAACACCGTCAACAACAAAATAACAAACAAGCTACTACCTACTCACACAAGTGAGAGTATATATCAACAAACCATGCTTATTATAATATAGAAATGGACTACTCTTAGATCTTGCAAATCTGAAATTACAGCCATCATGCAACTCCTATAATTATCTCATAATTGACCAAATGCCAGAAGCCAAATTATGGCATAAATGACCAAATCTGGATATAATTATGCAACTCATGATGTAAGAGTATGTTGTTGAATAATTCAACTGATTTGAGTTGAAGAATTATAGGAGTTGAGGAGTTAAAAAGTTTAAAGTTCAAGTCTCGACAATAAAAAAAATACTAACCTAATAATTAACATACTAAGTTGTATCCCACCTTGGATTTTACCAAAAACCACCTAAACAATGCGACCCTTTATATGCATTTGAAAAAATACATACTAATATTTTCATGTTACTAAATCATAACTTATGCATTTGCAAAAATACATTCATTCCCGAAACTAATTAACTATATGATCGGACCATTTTTTTGGAAGAATTTATCCTTTGTAATAAAATTCTATTCAAATTTAAACAATCAAGATGATTATAGAGAATTTGAAAGCTAACTCCTTAGTGAACATTTTTTTGTTATAAATAAGCATGCTAATATTATTATTTTTTTGGCTAAATGACACTTTTGACACCCAAATTTTCAAATAAAAAAGTTAAATAATTGAAACAAAATTTCAAGAAAGAAACTGTGAAATCCATAGTGATGAGATATTTTCTTTTCGGCAGAGAGATTTTTTATATTACTTTTCAAGTCGATAGAGAGATTAAGAAAGAGACTTCATTCTTTTCTCGTTGATAGTTTTATATTTTTAGTAATACGTGTATAATAGTCCCTTTCTTGATGCAGAGAAAGTATTTGACTTTTCGACACAGATTAAAAATTAATTAATCTGCTCTTTTTTACATGTTATTTAATTTAACGTGCTACGCCTGCTCATTTATTTACTACATGTTATATATTTATTCGGTTGGCAATTCCATTTGTCAGGTTTTCAAAACAATCATTCGGCATTCTAAAGTGAGCATCTCATTATTCTCGTGAGTTTAGATCAGTTGATATAAACAATGCATAATATTATAAGGTTTAAGGTTTAAACTCAGTCACCATAAAAAAAAAAGTGAACAACTCATTTTAAAATATAAAATGAATAATATCATATGTTAATTAACATATTAAACGTATATTGTAGGTATATCTTACCAAATTATTGTAGTTCGAATCGTAAACATCTATTTATTCACCATAAATTTCTATCAAATATGTTACTTGACATAAAATTTAATGAATCTTGCTGATTAGTGCTCTCAGAAAATTTATGTCAGAGCATTGGTTAAGGATTCTACAAATATAAATTTTATCTTGAAAATATAAGATGTTATTTTTGATTTAGTAATGATTACACAATTTTTTCACGAAAACTTATTTGTTTTTGAATCTTAACCAATACCTTTGGAAGACGGGTTAACATTTTCCAAAATTAATTAATCAATTTAAGTTAGGGAGTCCAATTAACTAATGAGTCATAGATTTTATCAAAAAAATAATGACTCATACAATACAAGGAACCGCGTGTTGAATTTTAATTTGACGAGAAAAATGTGCAATTGAAGCCTGCCACCAAAATTTTTCTTTCTTATATAAGAAGCAACGCTCGCTTGCATTGTTTACCTAACCCACAAAACCGATCAATATACTAAGCACATATAACATGACATTAAGCATGAGATATTTCCTATTTTCTCTCTTATTGCAAACATTCATCATTACTTTAACACAAGGTCAAGAAATAATTAACACTGCACCACTGCAAATAGGTTCATTGAATAGGGAAGATTTTCCAGAAAACTTCATCTTTGGCACAGCATCTTCTGCATATCAATATGAAGGTGCAGCAAGTGAAGGTGGAAGAGGAGCAAGTATATGGGATACCTTCACTCATAGATATCCTCAAAAAATCAGTGATGGAAACAATGGAGACGTTGCTGTTGATTCGTATCATCGATATAAGGAAGATGTCGGTATCATGAAGGATATGAACTTGGATGCATACAGATTTTCCATATCTTGGTCTAGAATACTTCCAAGTAAGTCAATTTTATACCAATTGACTATATTCTCAATTAAACTTAGTTTATTTTTACCAACCATTTTTTTTGGTTACAATTTATGCAGAAGGAAAACTAAGTGGAGGAATTAATCAAGAAGGAATTGACTATTACAACAACCTCATCAATGAATTGGTGGCAAATGGTAAGAATGCAAACTTCATTTTCAATTATTGTATATGATATTAGTATTTTTATTTTTATTTGCATTTTAGCATCTTCCAAAATAGCCATCTTATGTAAAAAAAAACCGCAGGTTTACAACCATTTGTAACTCTTTTTCATTGGGATCTTCCTCAATCTCTAGAAGATGAATATGGCGGCTTCTTAAGTCCTCTCATCATGTGAGTGATACAATTTCAAATTTTAATCTGAAAACTTATTTTATATAGTTATGAAAATGTTTCTCATTCATCTTTTTATACCTTCAATTACAGAAAAGACTTTCAAGACTATGCAGAACTTTGCTTTAAAACATTTGGAGATAGAGTAAAACATTGGATAACTTTAAATGAGCCATGGAGTTACAGTCAAAATGGTTATGCAAATGGCGCAATGGCACCAGGTCGATGCTCTTCTTGGTTGAATCCAAATTGCATCGGTGGTGATTCTGGAACCGAACCTTATTTAGTTGCACATTATCAACTTCTAGCTCATGCAGCTGCTGTTAATGTGTACAAGACCAAGTATCAAGTCTCTCAAAATGGTTTGATCGGTATAACATTGATCATTAACTGGAATGTGCCGCTCTCAGATAACAAACATAATCAAAATGCTGCTGAACGAGCTACCGACTTTCAGTTTGGATGGTAAGTACAAAGATAAAGCTAACATAATTTATTTTTTTTTGAAGAAAAAGCTTACATAATTTATATCTATACACATGGTAACTTATTCCAATTCTTTGTTTAATTGTAGGTTTATGGATCCATTGGCCAATGGAGATTATCCAAAAACCATGCGAGCATTGGTAAGATCACGATTGCCAAAGTTTACTAAAGAGCAATCTAAGCAAGTCAAAGGTTCATTTGATTTTGTTGGCGTAAACTACTACTCTTCTTGCTATGTTTCTGATGCACCTCAATTAAGCAATGCAAATTCTAGCTACCTAACAGATTCTCTGTCTAGTTTTTCATGTAAGCACTTTTACCTTACTGCTATCTTGTATTTATTGATTGTTTAAGTAGTATTATAAATTTAAATGATGGTATATTTTATATTTTTGTGATTGCAGTCGCACGAGATGGAAAACCAATTGGCCTAAATGTAAGTTTATAACCATAAAATTGCAACATCTTACTTTTTTTTGGTTTTCTATTATTGAGTAATTAATAAACTTGTTATGTGTATTTAATTTCAGCTTGCTTCAGAATGGTTGTATGTTTATCCAAGAGGGATTCGAGACTTCTTGATATACGCTAAAGAAAAATACAACAATCCTTTGATTTATATTACAGAAAATGGTAAGCAAATCGCACATGTATCATATCGAAACATATTTTCATTATGTAATGAAACTATGTACGATAATTGAAATTTTCACAATGTGTAGGTATAAATGAGTACGACGATCCATCATTATCAGTTGAGGAATCTCTTTTAGATATTTATAGAATTGATTATCATTACCGTCATCTCTTTTATCTTAGAGAGGCAATCATGTAAGTAATATATTGAAATATCTAAAGACTAGTCTATTTCATTTTTTGCATGGAATTTAACTATATGATATTATTTCTTTCAATGAAATGCAGGGCTGGTGTAAATGTAAAGGGATACTTTGCATGGTCTCTGTTGGATAATTTTGAATGGCATAGGGGTTATACTGTGAGATTTGGAATGACTTTTATAGATTACAAAGATGGTTTGAAAAGATATCAAAAGCTCTCAGGATTGTGGTTCAAGAATTTTCTCACATCAGAGAACAAAAAAGTTTACATAGATTCCATTTAACAGTGCTACAAAATTCCTTATAAACACAATAATTTCATTTAATTATTTCATTGTTTAAATATAAGAAGGATACTATTTGTAATTGCATGTAAATATATTATTATAATTGATCTTTTTTGATGATTCTATATGTATCTTGTAATTTCATTTTGTATGACTAGTCCCTTCACACACTGAAGAATTTTTCCATTTTAACCAAATAGTGATTACAAAAAATCTACTAGGGTATGTTTATGTCAAACTTGAATAACCATTAGGCATCTCAAAATATGGTTATACCTTTTAAGGAAAAAATAATTCCTAAAATATATTATTCTAAATTGAAAATATTCTAGTCCTCTTGAAACGACTTACAACCTAAAACCTTTGAGGAAAATAATCTGCCACTACTAGACTAAATATAAGTTTGACAGATGGGATTGACTCTTATAATCTCGAATCTGAAATTGCCGGTATCCAAATCATTTATTATTGCCTTATTGGTAGGGTGCTCGTTGACAGGCACTAGGGGTGTGCATGGTCGGATATTTTGACCGACCAAACCATATCCATATATAAACCACTTATATGGTTTTAGATTCCTAACCATGACCATATTTTATTGTAAACCGGTTATGTAACCGGTTATGAATATGGTTATGGATATATAACCGGTTAGTTTTACAACACCAGATTATAAATGGATATGGTTTGGTTTACAAAAATATCCAGATTATTTTAATATCCGAATTAAAAATCAGTTATTTCTCTTTCAAAATTGATTTTTAAAACCAAATTTTATAAACAAAAATCCAAATTTGAAACAACTTATTCAAAAACGTTTATCTTATACCAGAACTTCATCAAAAGAGCTTATTTATGCAAAACAGCTTATTAGGATCTCTTTTTTCAAAATAACTTATTCAAAAAAGCTTATTTATGCAAAACAGCTTATTAAGATCTCTTTTCTCAACACAACTTATTCAAAACAGCTTATTTATGCAAAACAACTTATTAGAATCTCTTTTTTCAAAATAACTTATTCAAAACAACTTATTTATGCAAAACAACTTATTAGGATCTCTTTTTTCAACATAACTTATTCAAAACAGCTTATTTATGCAAAACTGCTTATTAAGATCTCTTTTTTCAAAACAACTTATTCAAAACAGCTTATTTATGCAAAACAGCTTATTTATGCAAAACAGCTTATTAGGAATACATCTGGACTCTCTCTCTCTCTCTCTCTCTCCACAGTCACAGAAGAACAACAACTATTCGCACTCTGTCATTTAGAATTGGGAATTGGAATTTTGTTATGATTGACTTTGGAATTGGAATTTTGTTTGTCACGAACATAATAGGTTGTATTTATTTAGATTGGAATTAGAATTTTGTTATGAACAAAGTCATTGTTCTGTTTTATAGGATGAAGAAATTTTTTCATGTGCTTTCTAAAGACAAAGCTAGTTCTTCGGCTAATCACGAACCATCAAATACTCGACATCCAATTGAGCCACAACCTGAAGTTATACCCAACTCGACCAATGAGGGTATTAAAGTTGTTGATTATGAAATGTTGGATACAAATCTAGGACTTAGGCCTTCAATTTCAAGCTATCATCCTGACATCCAAGCATTTTGTTTAAAGACGTTGATTTTGTAGGAATTGGTTTAATTTGTATGATCGTATTGAGTATAGTAAATCTAAGGACCTAGCATTTTGCTTGCCATGTTTTTTGTTTGAAAATGTGTCTAAAAGTGGTTGGGATCACTTTGTGGGAGGTATTAATGAGTACGATGATCCATCGTTATCGCTTGAAGAATCTCTTATGGATACCTATAGAGTTGATTATCATTATCGTCATTTATTCTATCTTAATGAGGCAATCAAGTGAGTAAATTTTTGATATATCTAAAGATCAGTCTATTTCACTTTCTTTCATGGAATTTAGCTAAATTATTTTATTTCTTTTAATCTAAATACAGGGCTGGTGTAAATGTCAAGGGATACTTTGCATGGTCTTTGTTGGACAATTTTGAATGGCATAAGGGTTATACCGTTAGATTTGGAATGACCTTCGTAGATTACAAAAATGGTTTGAAAAGATATCAAAAGCTCTCGGGATTGTGGTTCAAGGATTTTCTCACATCAGAGAACAAAAAAGTTTACATAGATTCCATTTAACAGTGCTACAAAATTCTTTTATAAATATCATAGTTGTAAAAACAATTATTTCATTTTATTACTTCTTTGTTTGAATATAAAAAGTATATACCATTTGAAATTGTATGGAAATTATATAGTAATTAATGCATTGAAATTGTGTAATTAATTTATAATAAAGTCAAAAACAGTTTCCTTTTATGGTAATAATTCCCTTTTATGGTATGCTTAACCGGTACCCCCGGCATCGGTTAGCAGGACCCTTCTTTTATTCTACATGTAATTTGTAATTTCATTTTACTTATCTACAGACTTCTTTGGTGAAAGTCATCATTATTTCACTTTACTTATTTATATAGAATAAGCTTTGTTTGATTTCTATTTGTCCAAAAGAAACTTGAATAGTGTTGGTCCAAAATTAAAGTTGAATAGTGTTGGTCTAAAATTAAAGTTTCATCGTGAAGGTTCTTATCATCTTCTAGTTATGCCTGCAAAATTAGGGAACTAAATTTGACCTGTGAATATACGTTTACTCGAAACAAAATTTCAATTTTGCACATTTTGGTTGAAAAATCAAAATAAATTGAAACGACTTCGAAATGCTATGAAACTTTACATATCCTTTTTATGTATTTTTATAGTTGTTTCTGCAAATAATGAGCTCAAAATTTGATTTATAGATCGAGATTTCCATTGTTTTGTTTTTTGAGTTTTTGACACATTAAAAATTCATAATTAATTTGTCGTTTGTCGAAAATTTATAATATTTTGTGTAAAGCCATATTTTAACGTTCTTAACACACCATATTTTACGATAAAATTTTTACCGAGACTCTATAATTTTCCTGGCTCCGCCACTTTGGAAGCTCCATGTTTCGGGATATGAGAATTAGAGGTGTAAATATCATGGGGCCTTGAAGTTTTGCCCCTAGCCCACATGGTAAGGGGGCTTGAAAATTCATAAGATTAAAAGGCACACATTCATGCAAACCCACAAATAAAAAAATTAAAAAGCCTCAAGCCCCAAAATTTCTAGAAACATTTTTTTTACCGAAAAAAACTTTTTTTTTACCAAATTTTTTTTTTACCGAAAAATAAACTTTTTTTTACCCAAAAAAACTTTTTTTTAGGCCCACACATAAGTAGATTTTATAGTGGGCTTGACCCCAAATAATTTTGGAATATTTTACCCTATACCCCGACACATGCACTTTCACCCCTACACATTTTCATAAAATCCAATTTTACCCTTTTTCTATTTGAACTTTAACATTAATTTTTCACTCACTTTCAAATTAACAAAAGCACTCTTTTTTACAAACAAAAGCACTCTTTTTATACACACTGATATTTAAAAGAACTAATATTTGTATCAGATTTTGTTGTCCAGGAACTAATATTTAAAAGCATTCCTCTCATAATAAAATGAGCACGCAAGAGCCTGTAACAAATTAACAAACAAATATTAAGTCTTATTATGAATCTGAATAAAGAACAACAATAATTCCCAATTCCAATCTCAGTTTTAACATTGCAATAATTCCTATCTCAGTTTCTTTTATTCAAGGGACTATGTTTTATTGAAGGAAATTCTCATATGAATAAAGAACAACAAAAATTAACAAAATTATGGGATTTCGGAAGAGAGATGGGAATTCCTCTGATAATTCATCTCAGTTTCTTTTATTGAAGGGAATTCCCATAACAACAAAAATTCATCTCTTAATTTTGGATTTTATTGAAAAAGTTTGAGTAAAAAAAAAAGAAAAGAAGTAAGAACTCAAAAGAAATATGTATCTGAAACGATTCATCTCTTTTACTAGATTGCAGCCGGTACATTTTGCACGGGTTTTCTGGGGATCAATGTTTCAGAGATCAACTTCGGTAACACAGAACACAATTTCGTGAACGATTTCGATAATCCATTAACCCATAAAACCTTGGAAAATCTAGAAACACGGGAAAAAGGATTACTGATTGTTGAGAGTAGAAGCATGCAATTTTATAGGAAAGGTGGGGTGAACTTCTAAGGTTTTTTCCCGGAAGCGTTTTCTGAAAATGCAGCAACTTACGTTGTTTCCAGAAAAAGGTGGTGTGAAAAGTGAAGGGGTGATGTGTTTTTTCTAATATAAAGAGTAAATTTTGTAGTTTGTGTCAAATGTTCGGGTGAAGGTATAAATGTAGGGGTGTGGGGTATAACTTCCATAATTTTGTTGAATTAGGGGGCTTTAATTTAGTGGACTTGATTAGGGCTTTTTTAAGTGGGCTTTGAAATTTGGGACTCTATTGACACCTGTAAGAGAATGTTATTTTGAATTATTTTCCAATCATTCTCACAAATAAATGACTTGATCAATAATTCAATCTGGAATTTTGTTCTTCTTCAAATATAAATCTAGCACCAAGACTTTAGCATCTCTCACCAAGACTTTTATAAACCTGCTTCTGCCAACAGAGACTTCATTATTTAGTAAACCTATCCCAGTGATGATAAATGAAACTGGTAATACAATATGAAGTTGATTTGATACCCCATAGTAACCCTACCCATTTAAATCAGAAACAGAAGCATAACATCAAGGAAATAACGAATAAAATAATAATTAAAAAGTTGATTTTTTTGTCTTTTAGTGTGTCACATGACATCGAATGATTGGTCCACGTGGCACACCATTAATTTTGTTTTTTTTAACTGAGACTTAACAGAAGGACTAAAACCAAACATTTTACAAAATGCAGGGACCAATGCCAAACAAAAAAAAGTGGAGGGACCCATGGCAAAATCTGATGAAAGTGCAGGGATTAATAGCATATTTAAGCCTAGTTTATAGCAGGTAGTTCCTTCCTTTCTTACCAATATTGAAGCTCTATAAAGGGTAGCGTCATTTAAATGAGAACACAACACCTCTAAACAACACAAACTCTCAACAAAATATTTTCTGAATTCAGAATCACTTGATCTAAAAATGATCAGAAGCTGAAAATAGGAGATTGCTTGAAAGAGATCATATACATCTTTCAACTTGAGATTCAATTCTCAAACATTGGATAGCAATCATAAATACACTCAAGCTGCCAAGCATCCAATATATAATTGGCACATCTTTTATGGTGTATTTGAAAAGTTTAGATTCACCTTAGTGTCAGATTGAACTTAGAAATAAAGAGAGACATGTCATTATGAGATCAAAATGATCATTGTTAAGATTAAGATCACAAAACAAATTTTGTAATCAATTGCAAAGTTTCACTAATTCTCTTTAGGATATAAAGGGGATTGTGTGGTAGCTAAAGCACGAAGAGATCGTCCAGAATTTCTAAGGTCAGTTCGACCAGAAAAGAAGAGAAAGTGTTCACAATCTCAGAGGGTATCTCAGGCACCATATTGAAAAATCGCAAAATTTATGGAGACTATACTAGCTCAATTAGGATGAACCATGATAACTTCTTTGTGTCATCTTCTCTATCCCTGAACTCCTTTATTTGCTAGTTCATAAGAAAACAGAATCATCCAATATTTTCTTGTGTCGAAATTCATTTTGATACATACATTAGATCATCAGATATGAACATCTTCTTAAGGTTGAGAAGCAGCGGAAATTTTCAAAGCCTCAATTCAAACCTCCCTTTCTTGTGACTACTATTTTTACTTCCAAAAACACAAGCTAATCAAAGGCTTGTAAGCAAAGTAAGGAGAGATTATATTGCATGGGAGGATGATGACAACGTATCTTCCTCAAGTGATACAAGTGATGCTGAAGTTTTGTCCCATCTCACATCACTATGAGGATGTATATACCGTTTTATAACTTACCTTCTTATAAAGACCTTCAAAGATTTTATTTTTTGTGAAAATCACAATGAAGCCAGATAAGGAATTAAGAAAATTGCTTCTCAAAGAAGGGCGATACTTTTTTTAGACGAAAAGGTTTTAGAACTTGAAGAAGAATTGCAAACCCTTCAAGGTTCATATGAAATATCTCAAAAAGAAATCGTTGAAGTTAAATATGATTATGCTTGGATGAATTTTTTTAGTTGTGAAAATTGTCCTAATTTGTATAAAGATATTTCATCTCTAAAATGCAAATTAGAATGAGCTTCAAAACTAAAAATGGATTTTGTTGTCAAAGATAAGCATTTTGATAACCACTTAAAAAGTCTCCTATAAGAAATATTGTTTTCAAAAAATGTTTGATAACAAAATTCATAATCCACAAGAATGTTTGTCACTATTGTTGTAAGAAAGTTTATACAAACCAAATTGCATTTTCATTTTAGATTCCTCAAGGTAGAGTAGTTTTAGCACCTAAGAAAAACACCCCTGCTACTAACCGATTCGGACCCAATGAGAGGGGACCTAAAATCTCCAATTGTTAATATTTTTTGCAGGAATACCTAAGAATCTTAGAAATGAGATGGTACTTGGATAATAGTTGCTCTAGGCATATGACGAGTGACAAGTCCAAGTTTATTAAGTTGAAAGCGATAGAACGAGGGCATGTTACTTATGGTGACAACAATAGACGTAAAATTCTGGATCTTGGTGTTTTAGAAAATCCCACCACAACAAATATTGTATTACTTGTTAAGTGTCTTAGACACAATTTGTTGATTATTAGTAAATTATGCGACAAATGGTAGAAAATTAATTTCAACCCCCTTGGTTGTGTAATAGAGCATGATACAAACAAACAAACTGTGTTTAAGGGGTTAAGAAATCTAGATGATGTTTCATCAAAGGGATCGAAGTGCCTCATAACCAACAGTGTAGACTCAATTGTTATTATGGCATAGCTGCTTAATTAGAAGATTATAAAAGACAATTAGTTTCCAAAAAATTAGCTTTTTTTAAGACGAGATGAATTAAAATAAATTTTTTTAATGCTAAATTTCGAAAATAAAAGTAATGATATCATGGATTTATATATCAGATTTTGATCTCATTTTTTGCTGAAGAACTTTTTATAATGTTCTTCAAGAAAGAAAAAAAAATCATTCACAAATACATGTTGACTTAATCTTAATATAAGTGACTGAAACTTTGTGAAGCAATATGTTTTAGATATGACAAAGTGTTACTCTTTTTTTTTTAGGGATGAAAAAAAAAGTTAGTAATTTTGTAAATACAAAAATAGCATATTTAACGAATAAATAAATAAAAATAACAATTAGTTGTTTCTTTACATGGATATCATATGTTAAAAAATCATTTAAACATTTAAAAAATTTATTTATTTTACAGTTATCAAAGTCATTTATAATTGTTTGACATGAAACACGATGAAATAATGCTCCAATTTGATAATCTTCTGTCCCAATTCTGACAATGATAGATACCTACACCGATGTTAAAAAATCATTTAAACATTTAATAAACTTATTTATTTTACAATTATCAAATTAATTTATAATTGTTTGACATATTTTCCTTTGAAAAGGTATAATTGGTTGACATGAAACACGATGAAATAATGCTCCAATTTGATAATCTTTCCTGTCCCAATTCTAACAATGATAGATACCTACGCCGAGCCTGATGTGCATAATTTTCATGCATGGCCACGCTATTAAGCTAGGTAAGATTACGAAGATCAACCGTTTTTTTTTTAAGTAGCTCAATAATAAGTGCAGGAAATTGATTAAATTACATATATAATTAAGACACTTATTTACTTGTTTTGCAAGTTATCTCATGGAAAAGCTCTTAAATAATAGATAAATACCGGTGTGCTTTTTATACCTAATGTCAACCATTTAAGTAGGTAAATGCACTTGCCATGGACTTCAAGATCAAAAATGAAAGAAAAATATATCAAGAGGTTCACTAAGTGAGCTCGAAGCGGAGCAAGTCAAAGAACAAAGAAAATCTGGAAACTGAAGGCATGGCTAAGTGAGCTCAAAGCGAAGTCAAAGCCAGAAGGCGTGGCTAAGCGAGCTCAAAGCAAGGTCAAAGGAAGGCAAGTCAGAGAGCACTGGAACCCATAATTTCAAGGCGTGGCTAAGCGAGGTCAGAGCGAGCTAGAGTGGTTAAGCGAGAAACAAGCTCACTAAGCGAGCTAAGGCGGTTTTGTAAGCTCCAGTGCTGATGTGGCAAAAATCCAATGGGGAAGAAAGTTGAGCTCGCTAAGCGAGCTATGCGTGACTAAGCGAGCTGTAAAAATGCAGAACACATATAAATAGATAAAAAAAATCAAAAAAGAGATTCTCAAGTCATTTTGGAGAGAGAAAAGGAGGGAAACACATAGAGACCATCAAAGGACAAGGATCTAACAAGGATTAGAAGTGGATTCACAAGATTCATTGAGAAATCAAGGCTTGATGTCATTCCATCCCTCTTATTCTCATCTTTCGAAGGTTACCATGACAATAAGTAGCTAAACTCTTTTTATTAGGATTAAATGTAATCAACTATACTAGTATGTATTCCTTTTGATTATGATATTGTATGATTCTAGTATGACATGATATTAATGTTATCCTTGTTATCCATGCTTTAATCTTATGGATTTGAATTGTTATTGAAAAATACCTTTTGAATCTAGGTTAGAATGATGTCTATTGAACTATAAAGCCTAGAAATAGCTTTAGGTTTAATATTCAGAACAAATGTTGAGTCTTAATGCTATTATATCAGTTAATAGGCTGAGAAATCGATGATTAATCGATAAGATTGAACCCACAAGCTTATTTAGACATAAATAATGTTTGTCGAGCAATACGTGAGAATATTGAGTGATAGCTAGAATCCGCAATACTAATCACATGAATACATATAAAGTAGGTTGATGAAGTTTAATCTCATCATATTTATTTCTCTATTAATTCTCATAACAATTATATTTTCATAGTTTTCTAAATATTGAAACCAAACACTTTATAATTCCATCACTTAGAACGATATAGATGTTGGAACAAGGGTGTTTCACAAGTCACCTATTGAGTTTTGACAATAACAAGGTATTAAAAATAATCAATTGGATATGCTAAACAATTTGTTCAAGTGTGCAGGATCCATAATCAAAGTACTA
>Ga0228711_1005805_pt1 | contig 18645 bp, 8 predicted proteins | sample MedpolnodulmetaG_2_FD_177996 | JGI IMG/M metagenome (GOLD analysis project Ga0228711, IMG submission 177996) | Root nodule microbial communities from Medicago polymorpha collected in Santa Monica, California, United States - brown nodules | ecosystem: Host-associated > Plants > Roots > Nodule...
ATATATATTTTTAAAAATATATATATATATATATATATATATATATATATACATATATATATATATATATATATATATATATATATATATATAAGAAACACCAGAACACAAACAGGAGCCAAAAAACACAACCCTCACTGATCACCCTTTGTGTATAGTTGTTTCAATATTGATTTTTCATATTCAAGAAAATAGACTATTAATAATTAGGGTTAAATTTGAGAATAATAATAATAATAATACATCTAATCATTTGACATTGACCTTATGAACACACTTTTTCTTTCGAATAGTGTTTATACTCAGGGACGAAATGAATATTAGTTTTGTGCGTATAGAAGTGTGAAAATTGTCATTTTTTTGCTTATTGGAAAATCCAAAAGCCATTTACTACACACTTATACCACAGTTTTTCCTTTGTCATGAATAAAAAATATATTAACATGCAAAAGTTTGCTCAATAAACCAATCTAGTATTAAAAGATAAAAATAAAACCTAAAAATAAGATCATATGTATATATATAGATAGATAGAATAGCAAGTACGTTACATCAACAAAGCAGTCGTGGAAGAAGAGGCGAAGGAGAGATGCTCCGATGCGATTTTCGTTGGCAACGGCTGTTTTAACAACAGACTGCACCGTGTTAAAAACTTTCGGACATTTCTTAGAATAAAAGTTCTTAGAAAGTTGAGCTGAAGAGGTCCCTATAAGAAGGAAGACCAAAACCAATGCAACATAAGAATTAGGAGAATGTGCCATATTTTCAAGTGAAGCTAGAGAAGAAGATGAGTATAGCTATAATTTGATAAATTGTGTAGATGAGACCTTCGAATATATAGAGTGCATGCTGCAGCATGAAACTGGTACCCACACCCAGTCAACAAATGAGAAAGACAAATTAGTGGATAGTAACAAAAGTTTCAAGTCTTGAAAACGTGATATTAATTGACAGGTGTATAGGTTGTTATCAGTTTAATATCTGATGTGTGGTTCAATGGATTACACGATATTAAATGACTTTTTTAAGAGATAGAGATCGTTAATAGCTTGTTATTGGACATCTCAATGTAGTTTATACGTTACGGTTTTACATAGACGGGTGCACCCAATTATTTTTTCCTTATTAAAGTTAGGGAACACAATCTTTTTCTATAAAAAAAATGGGGCCACGTTTGGGTTGTGTAACGTGCTATGGTTGACAATTCTAACAAAAGTTGCAAAAAGCCATATCAATTTCATTATAGCCACAGAAATGCCACCGGTAATTTTTCTACTAATTAATTTTTTCATATAAAGTATAGATAAGGTGTAAAACTTTTTTGAATGGAATATTTTATAAATAAAAAGGAAAAATCATATGTAAGAGACTAAGAGTACATCGATAAATAGAAATTAGAGCAGAAGAAGTAGGCAAATGAAGCGATAATAGAAACAAAGAATCTCTCCCTCAAAAACACAAGAGCCGAAACTAAAACACCAACGGAAAACTATTTAAACTCTTATCACAGACACCCAACCACAACCGAACCAGAGGAAGACTAAGAGCAAAACCCCTCAATCAGCCAACCCCAAGACAAATCCGCCACAAATCACTATTGGTGCAAACACATAATGTGTTCATGATCCCACTCATAGAAGGAACAAGTGTGACCATATGTCACATTTTAAAAAAATAAATAAAGATATGAGTTAATGCTTTAAATTGGTTCAGGCGGTTGTTGAATGCATTCAGTCTTGCCCCCTTCTTAAGCCAGAGGAGGTAGCAGTGGCCTTCTAAGATTATCTGCTCCATGTCCTTCCACATGTTGATCGGGGTCGGGAGGCAGTAGATCAGTGGAGGTGTAAACGGGCGTACATCACTTGGTTCTACAGTGTCTCTCATCCTGTTATGAGTGAGCCCTTGCCCGTTGTTGAGTACTCACCTCCTAGGTCTCCTAATGAGGAGCTTATTGTTTAAGAGAAATATGCAAGACAGGTTCTCGACCCACTCCATGTTATTGGGAACATCACCGCCAAAGTCGAGACTGCATTGCAATATCCTGACCCACATCCATACTATCGCAGTGTGTTGGTAAACATCCAGGAGGATTTTCGCATGATCCAGGTGGGGCCGGTTGTCCGCATGAGGAGTAGGAGGGATGAGAGGTGGCAAAGCCATAGTCCAGAGCAGTAGGATCTTTTTTTAGTGTTTTTATTCTATTGTATATTTTTAAATTTTTTATGACATTTTAACGGATATAGATGTAATATATTGAAACTTGCGCCTTTGCGTGTTTTTATGACATTTTAATTAATTTTCGGTTTTATTTTGCGTATTTTTACTTTGAATGAATTTGCATATTTTAACTTTGAATGAATGAGTGATTGAATGAATGGATGAAACATGTATGAAAATGAATGAATGAGTGTATGGAATAATGAATGAAATAATGCAAACTGGGATTATAAGCAATCCCGCTGTTCTGTTAGCTGACACAAACAGAACGTGAGTTAACTCGCGTTGGGCTATAACCTACATGAATTAAGTCACGTTGGGGTATAACCTTAGTGAGTTAGGTCACGTTCGGTATAGGCAACGTGAGTTAACTTATGCTGCGTTGTTTTATAGCTCAGGCAATGGCTCACTTCTTCCTTTCACATCTCAAATCTCTAAAAACTCCCTCAAATCATCCAACCCCAAATTTTTTCAAGTTCAAATCAGATACCACTCCAATAACAAGTAATTTTTCATAATCAATTAGCAATGATATTTTATGTTTATATGCTACATTTTTCCTCTTAAATTATGAATGTTTTAGTTTTAGGGTTTATTAAAATTTTGATTTTTTTGGTTAGAAATGATACAATGTTTTCATGTAAATGACTTATGTCGATTAAATGTTTAGATGTTTGCATGTTTATGTTGTAGTTTTTAGTTTTAGGGTTTATGTATAATTTTCACTCAAGGTGTTTGATGAAATGTTTGAATGAGTTTTTCATTGATTGTTATTAATTTATTATGGTGTAGATTTGAAGCAATGGACAATTATCCAGTTGATCCGAACACAATGTTAGCTGAAGTCTGCTTCAACGGTGGAATGCACAACAAGTTGTTTAAGGTTCGGGTCAATGTCACATCAAAAGATCTAAAGGATCAATTGGATCAAATCAACCAACAACTCAACCACAGAAACACAAGGAGAGTGGAAAACGTTGGGTATCAACGTCCATCGATCGACTCAGTCGGGAGATTGACGTTCAACCGGATGATGCTCACGGACGACGACGTGAGGAACATGTTATTGATATTTGGCCAGCACAACATGATTCCGATGATTGAGATGGATATTTCGTTGCTGAGATCACCGAAGATATTCTCAAGAGTTTGATTCGGCCAGATAAAGATGTTTAGGTAGTAAAAAGAAAGAGTTGAACTAAAATACACAAGATGTTTAGCACTTGAAGATTTTATTGGATTTTAGTTCAATTTGGCCGGATGAGATGTAAAAACCTATTCTTCTTGATTTTGTCGTATCCTATTATTTTGGAATTGATTTCGCGTACCTTTGTATTTTTAGTTATGATTTATTTTGGATCATGAATGAAACGATCTTTCTAAGACATGCTTTTAAAAAATGAACATAACATATTGTATGTTTAGGTGCTTAAAAAAATAGCATCTTTACGAAGAATTGAAGGTTTGTTAGCTTTCCTAAAACCAACACAACAAGTTGACTTACCTAAAACTGTTCGGGAGAAGAGGAGTTTGAGGTGGGAAATGAACTGAAACAGTTCGGTTCAGTTCAAAACAGTTCGATTCGGTATGAAACAATTAGGTCGGCGTTAAAACTTTTAAAATTCGATTTCGTTTAATTTTTTTATATTTTTTTCAACGATACCAATAATAACAGTTTGGATCGGTTTGAAATAGTTCAATTTAGTTTAAAATGCTAACAATTTGGTTCAGTTCGGTTATTTTAAATTTAACAAACAATTTAATTTGATTCGATTCAGTTTTCATCGCGAGCCGAACCATGCCCATCCTTAGTAATAACAAATTATGGAATTTAGTTTATCGAAAGAATCATTTAATTTTAATATTATTGGTAATCTTGAGATTTAGATTGTACTAAACAACCCCATGTTCATATTGAGGCAAAAAAGGTTAATTCAATTTAATGTTTGACACCAACCATAAATTCAAGTATGATGCACCTCTAAGCCTTAACATATTCCTCTTAGAGTTTAATTTTTGAAGGAAAAAAGTTACGTAATTGAATATTTCGTACCTCCAATTTTAAATTCTTCAACATGGTTCAATTCACAAAGAACAACAATACAAATATGTGGTGTTTCTGTCCTATATGAAGAGGATGAACATAAGAATGCATTGAGGCGAGAATGAAGAATTTAAACTTGATGAACAAAAGATGAATATGATGGTTAAACTTGTGGTATATCAGACTAATAATACATTCATGAAAGCAAACATAGAAACTTAATTATTATAAAATCAAATTAAATTGATAATATTCCCTGAAATGTTTGTATAGACATTTTTTCACCTATGTTATTTTTTAAAATGTAGAATGCTCAACACTCAAGAAATTAATTGTCAGAAATTTCTCTAACAATTTCAGCTTCAACCACGGAAATAATTAAGCTTAAGCACATAGAAATTGATAAGGTGGTACTATGTAATTGCACATTCGATCCAATTATGTAAATCTATACGCAAATTACTACAACAAGGTTTCATTTCATTGTCTCTATCCTAAATTGGACTGATTCTAATTCTCTTTCTTTATCTATACATATGTATATGTATAATTACATGATTTTGAGATGGCTTTTTGACTTCTAATTATACCGTCAACAAAATTTGCTTATAATAATATGATAAATTCAAAAAATAAATTATCGCAAATGAGTCTTTGCACAAATATTTAGTTTTGCGTCTACATAGTGCTTTTGCTCATATATTATCCTATCTATCTGGTGTTGTTTAAATTTCACTCGCAAAATCATATTTCAAACAACTACGTTTATATATTTATTTTTGTTTCAAAGAACTTCGAAGAATATCTCTTATGACATGAAAAAATGTTTGGCCAACTGTTAGTTAAATTACTGCATATTGAGTTTTTAACCTGTGTTTGTATAGATGTTACTATTACCCAGTTTGTTAAAATAATTTATTACTTAAGCGAGCATATCTTTTAAAAAAAAATCTTCTGCAGAACAGTAACTAAATTATAATGAATATTTTTACTTACAAAAAGTAATGAGAATATCTGTTACATGAAAGGTAAACTAATTAATTTATAGAAAGAAATTCAACTTGAAATTAAAATTTTATTCATTATATAGGATACATTTGAACTTCTCCTAGCAAAGACATAGAGTGTAATCATGTTTGGAAATCATCAAAGAAAGTCTTTCTTAATGTTTGCATCATCAATTCTAAGCTATTTTGAATGGAGCGGGTTTTAGAGAAGGATTTGCAAAAAGGCCTTCGATTAAACCTTTAGTTATTTGCTAATGAGCTGCTTCGGTAAAGTGCGGTCCATCCCAGTTCATTAGTTTCAAAGGATTAGAGCAAACTGTTGTATCCTGCCATCTACAGAAATGATCATCAAAATGGTATGGTCCACTTCCTCCACAACATGCTTTCAAAATCTCAATCTTATCAGAAGTAAAACCTGCATTATTGATATAAAGTTAGTGCATGGTAACAAATAAATTTGACAAGAATAGATCAATGTAAACCATGAAAGAAAATAATTGATCCACACACCATATTGTTGTGGTTCTTGGTATAAACGTTTGACATCATTGTAAAAGTCAAAATATATTATCTTAGCTTGAGGGTGTTTATGTCTTAGTGTCTTTATGGATTTTTTAAGTTTTTTATTAAAGTATTTTATGAAAGAGTTGTAAGCTATCAAACATCCAAATTTATCATAGTCTTCTTTCTTCTGACTAATCTTATTTGACAATAAGTGAGCAGTACACCCTATTAAAGCCTGTGAAACAAAATTAAATAAATGCCTATTACATTTTTCCACCAACTCTAAAAATGACGTAAATATTTTATTAATTTTATTTTGATAATAAGAAAAAATTTAATTGCTTAAATTTGGTATAACATACATTAGTGGTATTTTTAATTGACTCAATGATCAAAGGAATCATTTCTCACAGTTCTGTAATAGTTTTAGAAAGATCGAATAAAACATCATTTCTACCAATCTCTCCCACTATAAACAACGATTTTTTGAAGAAGCTATCACATTCTGTGAACTCACAACATAAACAAATGTTTTGTTAGTCATATACACGAAAAACAACTTATTTCACACAAAAATAATCTGCAGGGAGTTAGGATAAAACCTTCTTTAGTTTTACAGAAGGAGGGTTTTAGCTTCTTAAACCAATCAAATTGCATATTCAAGGAGTTAATGACTCTACCACCTTTGAAATAATTGAAATCAAGTGCAGTTGCACCGCCATAAGCAAAATTAACTCCCTTTTTTTTACAGCATCTTGACTTTTGGTGATATTTTTGTAAGGCGGTAAAAATGGCAATCCATACGCCTCGGCTACAAGTAAATTGACAACGACTTAGTGAACTTTTCAATCAGAAATGTACCAACATTAAAATTTATTGATTTTAATTATAACAACTATGTAAAATATATTATGTTAGAGTTCTTTTTATTTATTTACTTTTGTTATTTACAATATCATGAATATGATAAAAAGTTATTTAACAAAATGCAAGATTTCCGGTGTCGGTTATAGAGTCACCGAAGCTGAAGATGGCTTCATATGGTAGAGGGTTAGCATTTGAAACAAAATTTTCAAAAATGCCACATGCAAAGGTGATACTAATGAGAATGAAGATCTTCATTGTGTCAAAGATAATATAGCAAAGAACTTATATTGACGTTTGCTGGAAAAAGAGATCGATAGTATTTATGTACTTTCACAATTACTCATCTATCTCTCTATGTGTCTATCTATCTATATATATCTTTGTAATCGAACCTTGACTTGTTTCTAGACTTCCATTGTTCTAATGTGTGATTGCTTTTGAGAAGTTTGTCATCTCTCATTTAACATCCAAAGTAATTATGGTTAAATTTTACAAATTTTATATTGAAACAAGTTTAAAACCCCATAAAAAAAAAACTAACTGAAATGCCCACTAAAATAACATAAATATATGTATTCAATATGTTGATGAACGCTTTGGCTTCTTCCATAAATAAAAGAGATAATAACAACAAGTTGGCATATAAATGTGCCAAGCTTTTCTAAACACAAACCCCCTTGGCGTTTTTGTTGTGTTATGCATGGGTGGATATATTAACTTGGTTTTATCTCTTTTTTTTTTTTATTATTTGCGTCTACTGCAATTTCTTGAATTGGTCGGTTTTCATTTTTCACTATTCTATTAAAATTTGTAATTAACTTGTACCAAAAAAATTTCTTTAATTGATTGGCTTCACCCTTTCATTCACCTTATTTAATCAACCACAGTAAATTTATACTATAATAACTTTCAAGAACATGGAAGAATATCTGGTTGCTCATCTTACGAGGGAGGGGAAGATTTGAAGGAGAATTTATACTATATTATTGTCTTATTTTATGATCATTGTGTATATAAATATGAGATTTTGGATCATTTTCACCTTTTCCAAGCAATTCTTGGGTGATATTTTTCAACTGTGTATGAAAGTTTTTGTTTCGCTTTCTTACTCTTCACATATGTCTTAATCTTTTTTGTTTTTTTTACTCTTTCTTACTTTATTATTGTTTTATTTAATGATCATTGTGTGTATAAATATGTGATTTTGGGTCATCTTCACTTTTTCTAAGCAACTCTTGGGTGATATTCTTCAATTGTGTATGATAGTTTTTGTTTCTCTTTTTTATAAGACCCTAAGTAGCTTAAACCCTACGTCATGTTTCTTTTTGGAAGGCACGCATGCTAGATCCTTCTAGATGGTTCGGCCATATATTTAACCCCAAGATACGGGAAAGGCGTTTTCAGGGTATAAAGCAAGGGGCACACCCTCGAAGAGGGTCGACGAACCCTTGTAGAGGACCAGTGGGCCCTTAATGGAATATCGGAGGTCCAAGGTTTGATGGAGCTCGTTATGCTTTAGATTCAATTCATAGATTTGATTGGCCAAGGATGTGAAACTTAATCAATCTGCAAAAGGTCTTAATGAGGTAAGCTTAGCTAGTAACTAATTTAACTTCAATTTATATAAGCAATTGCTATTGAGTTTCTTTCTATTCAAGCTTGTATCTGATTTGAAGGTCTATTATACAATTGTTAGGTTGTGATTGAACAACATATTGTTACTTATGACCTTTTAGGCTAACTAATTTGATTTTTTTTATATTTTAAAGATGGTTAACCAATTTGATGTTTAATTCATTCTTACTCTTAATAATACACGAAATGAACAATCAAATTCTTAATTTTTCATATGTTATATTTAAAGTGATTATATAAGTTTAAGCTGTTCACCTAAATACCTTTCTATTTTTTAGTAATATTTATATATTTTTCTTTTCTTGAAGGCACAATTGATCAAATTCTAGCCCCTTCCTAATCATGAGAATTGGTTTTGATAGAAAATTATATTGTTGTTTCATCCATGTAGCTGACCTACTTAGAGGGATAAAGAATGCTGATTCAATGTGTCATATAATTAAAAATGATGAATCAACGCGTCAGATCATGTTAGTTGTACAGTCAAATGTTATGGGGATTGTTTTTTGATGGATTAATCTTTGAATGACAAGGGGGTTTAATTTTTTTGTTTTCACGGGGTATTTCAAAACTCGTACAAATGGCATTGGGGAAACATTATTTAACCCAAGTTTTTTTTTGAGGGATTTATTTAACCCAAGTTTGATTGTTGTAGTAATTGTATATGGATCATGGTTTGACATAAACACCACTAATTTACCAATATAACTTCATCGGCAGTTAACTACCAATGAATTTTAACCAACGACAGTTAACTATCGATGAACATTTACATCTTTTTTTTGTGTGTTTCAGTCTTGTTAAAAGTGTATACAACAATGTTCTATCAATAATGGCCTTGCTTTTTGGATAGGTGCAAATGTTACAAGCACTTCAAGACATAATATATAGTCTTAATATTGAAAATGAAGTGGTGTCATTTAAAAATTTGACGTTGGAAGTAATATATTTTGAAAATTGCTGTTGACACATTTGATAGGGTTGAAAAACACATGTAAAAGACGAAAATCCCCCTCGACAGTTAACTGCCGAGGAATGAAGAAACCGGCTACAGTTACCTATCGAGGAAAACCTTGGCAGTTAACTGCTGATGCGTTTCTGCTACAAATCTGGCAGAAGCTCTCTCATCCATTATCACTCTCATTTTACCAAAATTTTCCAAATCTCTCTCAAAATCTCTCTAAAAAACCCAACCAAATCCTACCAAATTTATTCAACAAAATCACAAGTAAGTAATCATAAAGCTATTAACTTACATTTTAGTTGTTATAAATGTTTTTTTTTTGAGTTTTTAGTAGATTTAAATTAGTTTTGAGTAGATTTAAATTAGTTTAGTTTTTGAGTAGATTTACATGTTATAAATATTCATTTTTAGAGTAAATGTTAGTTGATTAATGTAGTTAAAATGTTTGCATGATGTTTATGTTATAATTTAGAATTTTAGGGTTATTCTTTATTTTGGTGTTTTATATTTATTTTTTTATTTTAGTTTTTAAGTAGACAGTATATGATTTATTTTAAGAGTAGATATAAGTTGAATAATTTTGTTATATTTTACATTATTTTTAGGTTTTTTTTAGGTAAAACATTTTAGGGTTATTATTTTTATTTTTATATTATTTTTAGGTACAACATTTTAGGGTTATTTTTATTATTTTTATGTTTTTTTAGGTAAAACATTTTAGGGTTATCTTTATTATTTTTATGTTTTTTTTAGGTAAAACATTTTAGGGTTATTTTTATTTTATTTTTAGGGTTTATGTATAATTTACACTTTTAGTGTTTGATGAAATGTTTGAATAAATTTTTCATTGATTGTTTTCAATTTCTTATTGTGTAGATTTGAAACAATGGCCGGGTGGATCGACGTTCATGCACAATTCAACGGCAGAGAACCTCAGAGGTTTAAGGTTCAGTGCCTTGGTGTAACGTTAAGAGGTCTCAAGGATCAACTGAATGAATTCAACCAAGGAGTCAACCCCAGAGACACAAGGAGGGTGTAATACGTTCGGTATAAACGTCCAACGCTCGACGAGGGGAGAGTATCATTCACTTGGGTGGAATTAACGAACGACGAAAACGCGAAGAGCATGTTTTGGGAGCACAACATGTTCCAGTGGATTAGATATGCGAGTAACGTTGCTGAGGTCAACTGAAGATATTATCAAGAGTCTGATTCCGCCAGAAGATCGTGATTATGTAGGAAAATGCACCTTCAAACTACAATAATTCTCTTCCTCTGGATGGGGTAATTCAAACTTGTTAAACGGCAGGACTCAAACATCCGTCCGACATTTCTATTGTTCCTTTCAAAAGATTTCAATTAAATTGTTAGGTTTAAGTTTTGATGAATTGTTATAACTTGTATAATTCAATAAAACTTCTGTAACAATTATAAAATCATAAAATCAATAAAACCTATATAATCGAAATTTAACAAAAAAAAAAAACAAACAATTCAACCACAAAACAACAATGCAATAGGATTAAAAAAACTTACTTGTTTTTGTGATAGAAATTGGCTTGGAATGACTTGAAATGGCTGAAAATTGCACCTAGGAGAACCAAAAACGTAGCAATGAAGTTTTGGAAACTCCTATGTCTGTTATGTTCTTATAACAGAACATCGGCAGTTAACTGCCGAAGAACATTTGAGTAATTTACTCGTGTTTTTCAGCCTTCTCAAATGTGTGAACATCAATTTTCATATATTTTTGCCTCTTTTAAAAATCTCATATGGAGCTCACCTTTAAAAACTAGGCCCAAAAAGTATTCATCAAGATTAATTCATCCCTAACAGTTAGAAATTTAGCTAATGTCGATAAAGAAAATAAACAACATAAAAAAGAAAGTAAACCTGAAGAAGTTTCCAACACTGCCGGCGTCACCCTACATTGTCGCTCTTCCTATAAGCTAAGTCCACTCTATTTTGCGGCTGCATCCATTCTTTCTTTTCCACAACAATGAATTTATCTCTAATCTCCAACTTTTCAATCTCAACCACCAGCTCAAATAACCTCTCACATTGATTCTCAAATCTTTCAATTGAAACTTGACTATTATTCATGAATTCAATTAAAACATCCTTGATATGAAAGTTCCTGTAATACGAATCTGTGGGAAGATTTTTTGCAGATAGCATTTGCTCCCAATTGATCTTTTTTCTTGAAAAACTCATCTTCTTCTACTTCCAAGACCAATTGATCTTTACCTTCTAATGATGGGACATAATAATCAAAGGTGTCACTCCTTTGTCTTTCTCAACAAAAAATCCAATCTAGGTACGTTGAAATTGAATGAGGACTTTTTAAAATGTAGCTCTCATGATAAAGTATACGACATTGTTTAGATAGAAGATAAGTTTCAGTTTTTTCTGAAAGTTGTAGAAAAGAATCATTAAAATCTTCCATGCCCTGCAGTGGATTATTATCTCAACAAAGAAGAAAAACACCTCTAGCAAACGACATTCAAAAACTCAACAAATAAAAATAAAACAAAAAATTGATTGCAAAGGAAAGAAATTACAAGTAAGCAAAAATAAAATTCAACAGTGATTTGACAATCCCCGACAACATTGGAAAAAAAATTGATGGCTATTTTCGCAAGTGTACAAAATTGTGCAAATAGTAAATTTAAAACAATAAAACCAAGTGTTGAACTTGATGACTGCATTATAATTTTGAATAATATTTTTAACTTAATTGAACAAAAAGGTACTGGATTTGTTTTATGGCAATATTAAAAAGTATGTACAATAAAATTGGTTTGAACTTTATAATAATAAAATTGTTAAAGATTAATTTCACTAGATGACTATCCCGAGCTATCAACTTGACTATGACTATTGAATCCCTTTATCGAATTACTACTGAATTCTCTAAAATTCTACTGCCCTAATTCCTTATTTCATTTGCATTTTAACACAAATAAGAGGTCATTTAGAAGAGTTGTCAATGATTTGTGGAACATTTTGTATTGTTTTCATTTGAGTCGTTGTAACTCACGTTTATCCTAAATCATGCAACTGCATAGGTGTTTTAAGTCTTTTTAGTGAGAAATCATGTAAATCGACAGAGCAAGACATCACATGAAGGATCAATGATATGAAGATTGAAGATCAATGGTTCTTAGAAGATTTTTTAAGACAATACAAGTAATGGAAAAATTCATCCCATATTTGAAGGCATTTCAAGATGGAAGAACGCTAAAAAAAGGGACGAAAACTGCAAACGCTGAAAAGATGGAAGAGTGCTTCAAGGCAGAAGGTTTTCTCCTCCTCTTGTTCTCTTTAGGGTATGTTTTTCTATTGTTTTGTAATAATGTCAGTTGTCATGCGCAACTAAACCTCTCTTAATTAGGGTTCCACGATAAACCTCTATTTATTAATTGCATTCAATCAATAAAGTTTTTATTCAATTTATGATTCAATTGTTTGATATAATTTGTATATGTTCCATGCTTGATGGTTTTCACCTATTGGTTAACCAAATCTCTACGTGGAGGTATAAGACTGACAATCATGCCTACAATCCGAACAAGAACATTAGTAAATTGCTTATTTTCTAATTATTCTTTGAATTGAATCTTTGATTGAATCTTAGTATGATTGTTAGGGTTATGATTCAAAGAAGGTAGAGGGAATTCAATGATACCCTAAACATCGTTAAACCTCTGAATCAAACAACCTAATCTCACGTTGTGCATGATAATTAAAAACCTTTGAACCCCTTTATCTCTTTTACTATTTTTACTTTAATAAATTCTGTTAATTGCTAAGTTGAATGACAATCCCCGTGGATAGGGGTTTTCAAAACCAAACCAATCCAATAGAAAAATCGCAAACCAAACTAATCCAACAGAAACCTGAAAAAACCGCATTTGGTTTGGATGTATTTAGATCACTTTTTTTACTAAACCGCATGGTTTGGTTCGGTTTGCAGTTTTTATTTTACCAACCAAACCATAAAATAAGAAAAACACTAATTAAATATATGTCATCTAGACCAATACTCATAGAAACTCAATGTAAACTTTTATAAAATGACGTATATTTTCTTTTGTTAAGTTTCTTCTTTGCTTCTTATTTCAAAAATCTATTTATGCACTATTTGAACTTTTAAAGAATGATGAAATCTTAGTTTTTACAATTCTTACATAACAAAATTACTTTTTGTCCATATTTTTATTTTGGTCTTTGTTGTTTAGTGAAAATGAAATTGTTATGTTGGATGAAATGAAAAACATTATTGGAAACATTAGTGAAAATATGTTGTGTTTTACCTTTTCAACTTGATTTTAATGTTGGAAACAAAAACTTGTATTGGCTGGTAAAAAAACCGCACCAACCGATCTAACCAAAACCACATTGATTTGGTTCAGATTTTATTTTAAAATTCAATCGAACTGAATCAAACTGCATGCTTTTTATCTTGCGGTTCAGGTGACTTTTAGCCTCAAAACCAAACCAAATCGCACCACAAACACCCCTACCCGTGGATATGATAAACTTATTACTTTATTATTCGTCATGATTTGTTGCATTTGTCAATTTATCCAACAATGACCGAGTTGTTAATTCTAAAATAATCTCTAATTCCTTAGTGAATTTAAGATTAAAATTAAGCATGAAAATACGAGAATTCTCAATTTGTTTCAAGGGATTGCATCTATGCGTAGACTACAAAGGCAATCATTTATAATCTTAAAGCTTTCATAAATTCAAATCTTGTTTCACAATATGAATCGTACATTAATTTCAAGGTGATTAATTAATAAAAGCATTAAACATAAAGATAAGAAAACTATTAAATAATTATTTTTGTTTTATTAACATAGAGATATAACATAAATAATGGAGGATAGATGAATAATTTTGATTGATGTCAACTCAACATGAGAAAATATACCTTTGGGATCAGTGAAGGTTAAGAGGAAGCGGCTTTGGCGTGAGGCTGATATGTGAAGGTGCGTCTTGGCAAATGTAGGATCAATGATTAGAGTGATTACAAGGATTTACAGACACACTGGAGTTGCATGAGCGGCTTCACAGGAAATCTCGTGAGAATGTCTACCAGGATCTCGAATGGAAGAAGAGTGAGAAGAGAATCACTGCGAGTGATGGAGGAGGAAGATGGTGTTCCGGTTCCGGTGGAGGTTGTTTCCTCCATGTGTGTATCGGACAAAGCGGTGTTATTTGTGTGGTGGTTCATTTTTTGAGAGTGAAAATGGCAATGTCAATGAAAGAATGATCGATGATTAATTGCGGATTTTGATAAAAAAAAAAAAAAGAGTAGAGCGTGATTGCTTTTAAGCGACAGTGATAAGGTTCATAGCGTAATTTTTTTTTTTGAAATATGGTTCACAGCATATTGTTAGGGTTTAACTTTTTTCTTATATACTATATATTACCTTTGTTCTTACATAAGCAAAAACTTGCATATATTATGGATTATCCCTACAAATTAACTACATTTGCACTTTTTTAAGTGCCGCACAATTTTAAGGATGAATTTAATATGAACCTCTAGAAAATTGTTTAAAGGCGAATTATTACCATTTTTCTTAACTTTTTTATAGTAATAAAATGGATTACAAATATAATATTTTATTTTCTCTCAAAAAAAAAAAAATTTATTTGAATTTACCAAAAGTAACAAAGTTTGTATTTATACCAAGTCCATATTAGATGCTTACAATTTTAATCTTTTAACTTGAAATAATTATTTGAAATAGATAACAAAACTATATATGAATATGGATAAACTCAATTTCTAGATAATATATCATGTATTTATTTTGGTGTAATGAAGCTTAATTGTTTATGAAACGTAACATTTTCCTTTCGAAAAAGAAAATGAAACATAACATTTTATTACAAATAGAAGAAAAGCTCTATTCATTTCAATTAAGAAAACAACAGCAACTATAAGGCCGACCATAACATTCCCCGCTCGTATAGCCCAATGTTTTGCAGTTGGAATCACATAAGTTAAGAGCAGGACATGCACCAATGCATTTAATACGTCGTATATCATGACATTCAGTTTTGATTATACCTAATGAAAAGAATAATATTAGTGCACATAATATATGCGTGAAGCACGGATACTTTTTGGATGAGACGTGTTAAAGGTGTCGGACATGTGACGTGTTCGACACCGACACTTGTAATTACACTGAATTATATGATTTTTTTAAATCGTTAGATATATCGACGTATAAGTGTCGTGTCCGGTATCCGTGTCTGTATACGGGCTTCATAGCGCGTGGATAAAAAATATCAAACAAATTTCCCATATAAAAAAAATATCAAACTAATTTGTTAATTGTCTACATACCTAGTGCAAATAAAACAAACACAATCAAAGCTGCAATGAAAAACTTTTGTATTTGAGCCATTTTCTTTGTATCTTCTTCGTTAAATGATATTGTATAGAAATAGAAATGAAGAATTTGTCATGTCTGTGTCTCTCTTTATATACATAACATATTAATATTTTAATCATAAAAGTATAAATTTAATAAGAATAATAATAAAATTCTGGTCAAAAAACAATAAAATAAGTTTAATACTTTAATTCTGTCAAATTTTTTAATAACGTTTCTAAATGAAGAATAATTTTTATCACCTCAATTCAAAAGCATTTAAAATTACCATAAACTACAGAGAACTACTTTCAACGTTATTGAATTCTTTGTCCAAAAGTTTCTACCAAACAAATAAATCTTTCTAAAAAATAAAAAACAGTTATTAAATTCTTTTAATTGAAAAAAATAAATATCTATTCTATACTTCTATGCTATAGGTATATAAAGTAAATAGACCATTTTATGTTGTCTTTTTCTCCATCTAATTATACTCTTAAGAGAATTTGACCGTAAAAATGTTATATTGTTGGTGTCATTAAAAAAGTTAAGAACTTGTATTATAATTACTATATATTTTTTTAAAGATATTATATTTGTTATATTGTTGGTATCATTGAAAAATATAAGTATAGTTTGTTAAAATTTGAAAGTGCAAAATATCTATAATCGGTATTTATAATTTTAATCAAAATCAAATTAATTTTAAACAAAATTTTGTGAAAACTATTGTTCGTCATTTATACCTATTAGCACAATAAGAAGAATGGATAAACGAACACAGAGTACCCGTCTAAATGGTAGTATTTAATGATTTTATTATATATTTTAACAAGAATTTTAATTGAAAGAGAACTGTTGTTTTCCAAATTAGAAAAAGTACCTTAATAAAAAAAAGGAATCACCACGAAAGAGATTAACGGGTTGAGTCATGACTAGGTCGCTCTTTAAGACCGTTTCGCAGCACTATCTGAATTTGTGCAAGGTAGACTAACAACTGTGCTGCCTCCAGGATAAAACAGCTCAGTTCACCTGTTCGATTACGTATTGTACTGGAAGTAATCGTTCGAGAAATAACACCCTCAATATATGGTATTAAACCACTCTTATATGGTACGAAGACCACTCGATTGGATAACGAAACTTATTTGTTAAGAAAGTGTTTTCAGATAATGATTAAATTAATAAAAATTAATTTAACATTTTTCAGGTGATAAAACATATATTTCTTTTTGACCCAAGCCAAGTCGGACGGACAACAGAGGCGTCGCGCGTGATATATATATATTCTCGTAAGGGCTCACCCATTCGCAAAAGTGGGTACCCCATGGGCGCACCCTTGAAGGTCACCCCCACTTATCTAAACACTACTAGTGGGTATGTCCTATCCAATGTGAGACATTTTTTCAATTCATATCAGCACTAGTTTTTTCCTAAGGGACTTGTGTTTATTCTTCCAACTTCCACTCAAATTCAACTAGTGTTCCAACAATCCTCCAATTGAAAGCGCTTTCGGATAACGAAACTTATTTGTTAAGAAAGTTTTTTCGGATAATGATTAAATTAATAAAAATTAATTTAACATTTTTAGTTGATAACAAATATATTTCTTTTTTACCCAAGCCAAGTCGGACGGACGGTGGCGGCGACGAGCGTGATATATATATTCTCGTAAGCGCTCACCTATTTGCAAAAGTGGGTATCCATGGGCACACCCTTGGAGGTCACCTCCACTTATCCAAACACTACTAGTGGGTATGTCATATCCAATGTGAGACATTTTTTCAATTCATATCAACACTAGTTTTTTCCTAAGGGACTTGTGTTTATTCTTCCAACTTCCACTCAAATTCAACTAGTGTTCCATCAATCCTCCACTTGAATTTAAAAAATGGTTTCGAGAAAATAATGTCAAAGACGTCTCTATAAAGTTTGCTAATAAACAAAGGTGTTGTCTTCAACTTGAACCTTGTATAGCATATATTATTCCGATTTAATAAGAGTTTCTTACAACATTGAACGATATCTCAAACATAGAGTCTGCACACAAAACTTTTTCCAAGGTGTATTCTAAAAGCCCGTGCATTTATTGCCCTGCACGTCTATCCTAGTTTTAACGGACGCTCTAGGAATTCATCCTCGAAATTCCATAGGAACCGACCTCACTTCCACATCGGTATAGGTGAGCCTATCAAGGGTACTCCTGTAATTATGTACCCCACTCAACATAGAGTATGGATCTCATTAATAGTTTCTATTATGTCATCCTTCTTTTGTTGCAGGATCATGCTTCCCCAATCTTATCATAACATGTTATATCACTTCATGACTTGTTATTACCCATTGAACTTACATATTGGGATCTCCAGTCATGTAGGTCGGGTTACCGTCACTTAGTGAGTTATAGACATTAGTCCCATCCTACTGGATGTATTTGTTGGAACAAAGGGTGTTTCTCAAAATCACCTCTTGAGTTTTGATGATAACAAGTATTAAAAATTATCAATTGGATATGCTAAACATTTGTTCAAGTGTACAAGATCATAATCAAAGCACTATTCATAAAGATTCTGATTGAACAAGTCAAAGAGCAAAGGAATTTTATTTGAAGCTTAGAGCGTCTGAAGAAATGCATCTAAAGATATGCATCTGAAGAAGTGCGTTTGAAGAAACGAGTCTGAAGATAGAGGTCTTGAAGACACATCATCAGAAGCAAGGTCATCAGAAGCAATGGTTATCAGAAGCATCTCGCCAGAAGCTACTTCACCAGAGTTGACAAAGTACAGTGTACGAAGTGTACAACAACTAACTCTGCAACCACCATCTCTGCAACTTTGTCTCTACATCAAGACAAGAATAACAGTAACATTGCTGCAGACATTGTTCCTTTTCAAATGGAATGGATTTGAAATTTTTTCTTCATAGGACAATTATCAAATCAGGCAAAAGATCAATGGTGAAGAATCAAAGCTTCAAGCAAGACAAGTTGATGTAACGGCTAAATTC
>Ga0228711_1005806_pt1 | contig 18642 bp, 4 predicted proteins | sample MedpolnodulmetaG_2_FD_177996 | JGI IMG/M metagenome (GOLD analysis project Ga0228711, IMG submission 177996) | Root nodule microbial communities from Medicago polymorpha collected in Santa Monica, California, United States - brown nodules | ecosystem: Host-associated > Plants > Roots > Nodule...
CTAATTTTTGGTGCTAGCAGAACTAATAAGTGACTTGTTCTTACCCATATGAACCTTATTCATGGGATCTCCAATCACAAAGGTTGGGTTCCCATCACTTATTAATTTCAAGTGGCTTAAGTCTCAATCCCCTCTATGTACACATATTTAATTCATCCTCAGGGGATTTGTTTAGTAGCTACTTTATACACAAATGATGAAGACAAATTTCTTTCATCATATAAGATTGACTAAGACGTCTCTAAGTCAATCAATCTCATATATTTATCAAAGTTTATAACAATAAACTTGATCTCTATAATTATATTTATAAAGGTCTGCTTGAATGACTTCAAGCGACATCATCTCGTAAAATAATTTTACATTTTGATTTATTCTCATTGGAATTCAATTTCAATTAACATCATTGTATTCTTTTGATACAATGGTTCATCAACTCTAAACAATATTTCATAAGTGTCAAACTGACTTCCTTAATATACTTCATCAGGTCTACTTAGATAAATTTTAAGCGACAACCCCCACATTGAGAAAATATAACTCTACAGTTCTACTTGAATAATTTTCAAGCGACAATAATTCCATAATGAAAAAGAAATCCCACTGTATTTTCTCATAAACAAATTTCATTAAACATCATTGTATTAATATTCTAATACAATGGATAATCTATAATAATATACCATATAATATTTTATGGTATCTTTCAGATATTTCATGATTCTACCAATAAAACATTTCTTCAATTTTCTTCTATCAAGTATAATAACCAAACTTGATCCCATTATTCCATTCACGTCAATTTAGATGTCATTTTATCCTTTAAAAAAATCTCGGCATATTAGTTAGTCAAATAAACCAAAGACTTCACAAATGAAATATAAGAATAAAGGAAGTTCAATCCAATACAAGATGATTTATTAGAGTATCGCTTCACATTCAAATATAATCATATAAATTTCAAGAATTTCTCAAGCATATTGTACAAATGCATTTCAGAAAAATTATATAAACTATAATACCTTAGTGTAAGTTCACTTAAACAATGCAACTCTTTGATAACACAAGTTAAATTAGTGAGATAACACACATGTCAAAACTAACTTTAACAAGTTCCACTCCTACATGTGTTTTGAGCGTGACACTGTACAAAACATCATATAAGATAAGAAGGATACATGAAGATATATACTAACATGATTTGATGCATGAGGATGGATCATCTTCAAGTCATATCAGTTAAATAATGATGCATACTGCATACATAAATATTGTGAAAAAAAATTCTACAATCAGAAAAGTACAAGTTGCATCCCTTGAGCAAGTGTATGAATGAGTATTTTAAGGAGTACGTTCTAATTTTAATGGTACATTAACCCTTAAAAGTCTTTAGAGTAAAAGTAGTATAAGTTTGTGTGGGGAATAAAAAGATAAATCAAAGTGGGGCCGAAGCAAAAATATTTATAAAAGAGACATCACTGAATCTAGGGGGAAATGATACCCCCTCGCTGACTTCCTATGTGGATGTGATGTTTCTCTAATAACCAAGTAGCTTCCAAAAATCCTTCTAAAAGAGGGAAAGAATCAAATGCATAATTGGGAGACATCGGCGACTCTAGGGGGAAAGGATACCCCCTCGCTGACTTCCTACGTGAAGATGGTGTCTTTTAACTTATAATTTTTGCAGCACTACTTAGGGTGATCATTGAATCTAGGAGGAAATGATACCCCCTCGCCGACTTCCTACGAGAATATGGTATCCCTTAAGCAATCTGCAAGCCCCCAAGACATTTAAACTGTCAAAATAAATCTAATTAATTCCCATCTCTCTTATATGAAATGAAGAAAGGACTTTTCTCGGTTGGTTTAGTGCTAAGATTAGAACATGTTTCCTCATAATATCTATCTTATACAGGAGCAAGAAAAGGGTTGTACTACACACACACTCACTTGAGACTTGTTGTTGGGTTGAATAAAGATCATAAGAAATGCTTGAATTTGTGATTACTGTACACTTGAAACTAAGCCTTTGAGGAGACATAAGTTTTTAATTGAATTGTCATATATTAGTCTTGTTTTATGCTGCTATGTTTATGCCTTTTGCTTGAGGACAAGCAAGGATTCAAGTGTGGTGGAGTTTGATGAGTCAATAAATTAGTGTTTTTAATATATTATTTGACTCTGTTTTATTTAGATTTGATTTCGTTTTATTTAATATTATTTCCTTTTTACAATTATTTTACTTCAATTGCAAGTTATTATATTTCAGGAACAAATATCCGACAGATTGAGTCTTGGAGCAAAAGAAAGAGGATTAGGAGCTGATTCGGGATGAAAATACGAAATATGGGACAAAAATATGTCACTCCCTAAGTCAGTAACTTGGCACGGCCGTGCCAACCTTCAAGACACTCTTTTGTTGCTTCTGCTTCATAGACAAGCTACTTATTAGTTTACTTCTGACCTAAAAGCTCGTGGTTTTTTGTGGAACATTGTAGTGTTATATTTCTTAGGGATTAAGTCATTGTAAACTATAAATAGAGTAGCTAGCTATCACAACAATTCATCTTTTGTTCTTGGAATTCAATAATGACAATTGTCTTTCTTAATAAAAGTTCTTCTTTTACTTTTTTGTTATTTACATTATGTTCTTCTTCTTCTCTTATATGTCTACGATGAACATGAGTGAGTAGACTCTTCATGTCTTGGGATTGTTGGATAAGTCTAATGACATAATCCGAATCAAACCAAGCCATAAAACCCTATTTTTATATAAATCTACTTTCTAATCTAATTCACCGTTTTTTATGATGAATTAACAAATGCCAAACTCATAAAGCGACAACGGAGGGTTAGTATTTGTTAATTCATCATCTCAAATATCAATTCATAAAGCGACAGCGGAGTATTGATATTGGAACAAGTGAATTTAGACAAGGGTTGTGAAACATGAGAATAGTCTAGCAATCCTTGAGACATATAAAGTTTCATTCTTCAAGGATTCTAATAGCAATCAACCATGAGAATAGGCATGATAGAGGAGCACACTCACTGCACTTCGAAAGAAGCTTTGATACGCTAAAGAGAAACTTGTCTTTAGAAGGTAGGTCGAATATAAAGTTCAGGTTTAGGGTTTGTTTGTGAAGGATTTGTTATTATGATGAACCAATAATCCCAAGGCGCTTTTTATTATTATTCTTTTAAACCATTAAAAATCCAATCTTTACAACTGAACTTTCTTCTAATCATCTTCTAAAAGTTAATTAAATTGAACAACTCCCTGTTGGAACGATACTCTCTTTTTACTACTTCGGTAGAATCGTACACTTGCGGTTTTACTCATCAAAGCTGAAGAAGGAACTTCTTGATCAGAAATTGTTGCTGCTTGAGTACAAGGCAGCTTCAGAAGCTAAGCATGAAGAAGCCAGAATTAGAGAGGAGAACTTGATTAAGATCAACAATGAGTTTAAGGAAGAGATGAGAAAGCAATATGAGCTTACAAACAAGTTACTGCAAGAGTTGCTTCAGAGACAAGCCAACCCTTAGTTGCACACCTTATTTGTTTAGCTTGTTTAGTTTTTCTCTTAAGTTTCTTTGTTTAACTACTTCTGAACCATTTGTTTTGCTTTTGATTTTAATTCTGCATCTGAGCAGTTGCAGTTGTGCTTGAGTAATTTGAAGTCTCGTGCTAGTTGTAGCATTGAGCAATTGTAATTTGATATTACATTTTAGTGAACTCTCCTTGAAAGTGCAAGGGGGACATGACTACTTTCGGTTTGTGGAAGGAACATGTATAATTGCTTTGTGTCTTTCTTCTCTCTCTCTCTCTCTCTCTCTCTCTCTGTTTTTAACCGCTGCATTTAGATTCTAATTATCACTTCAGAAGCTGAATTCTATTTGCTTCTGATCAGTGACTTCAGTAGGAGAAAACGAAGAAAAAGCAAACACAATTCAAACCCCCCTTCTTGTGTTTTTCGCACCTTCAGCTTTTGTAGAAGGTGGTGCGATGAGTGGCTTTGTCCTCCGCACCACCTCTTTCTCCGTTGGTTTGTGTTATCGCCAGATCTTTCGGCGGATGCGCCGTTGATTGTTGTTGTCCTTTCTGGTGGCTTTGTGTTTGGGTTTTGTTTCAAACGGCGGGCATATGCTATATCCGTCATTGGGTTTGAAGCTTCTTATCACAATCTGGTTCAGCTTACTGGAAACCGTTGGCTTATGCCGTTTGTTGCTGAAGTTGTTGGTGTTTTGGGTTTTCGAACGCGTTTGTGGGTTGGTCGATCACCAAAAGTGTTGGTTCTTATGTTCTGTTAAATGAACGTGACTCTTCGATTGGAGATCTTTCATATGGTTCCTTTAAGGCCACCGATCTGATTAGATGGTGGTTGTTCTGTTGTTTTAATTGATTATGTACCTCAGTGTTATATTGCTACTCCAAGATCATGGATGTGCTTCGTAACAAGTCTTCTAGGCTAGAAATGGTCATGTACCTGTTGTCCGTTGTTGCTGCGATTGGTGGGTGCGGGTGTTACCGTGTTGGTGGTGCTCGTGGTGCTCAGACTCGTTGATTGACCATCCCTCGATCTGGCCTTCAATTGAATTTGAGTTGCTTTCTATTGGATTTGGCTAGAAATGGTTGTGAAGCTTTCCGTCCTAGCATAGCGGGTTGTAGGCGTGAGATTCCGTATCCATGTTGGCAGTCGAATCTCTCACCTTCACGAAGTTTGGCACTATACAACACTGGGGGATGTTTCAAAATCCGCATCAGTCTTTGATGTTGGAATGTTTGGCTTGAAAGAGACGCTATGCTTGTTGTTGTTGCAAGGAGCTGTTGGTTCTTGGATCCATCTCGTGTTGACGGTTGGTCCATACACCGCACGTTAGACATCCACCGATGTTGTTATTTTTTCTTTGTATCACCTGTTTGGGTTGGCATACACTTTGTGTGGATTGACTGGGTCAGGTTTATGTCCCCCCAATTTTTATTGTATTTATTTTTTCCTTTTCTGGAACCTGCAAGACATTCCAACTCTGATTGGACCGTCTTCTGCTCCTTTATTATGTCATTGACTCTTGCCTTATCAAAAAAAAAATCATGCTGATGTGTTTCTACACTCTCTCAAAGTTTTCCTTGAAAATCAAACCGCAGAGATAACACTCACCTGAGTCACCTCCATATTTTTCTTCATGGTAATTTAGTTAAATTAAATAAATTTATATTTTTTGACATCCGGTATACGTTAATTGAAACATAAATATTATACCCATTTTTTAAATATCGGATTTAATAATGGTAACCGGCAAAATGATTCCTTCAAAAAAAAAAAAAGGTAACTGGCAAAATGATAGTATATCAATTTCATCTTTCGACATATACAACTCAATGCTCCACCCAGTACTAGTGTTATCAAAACAAAACAAAAACTGTCCATAACCAACTTTTTTAATTTATCTTTAGCTTTGTGATCTTATAAAAATATCATTAAAACCATTCAGGATTTATGCTTTTGCTGCCATGCTACAATATGAAGTTTAACGCGAGAGAAGTACATTGGCAAATAAATATTGTCCTTTGAATCCCAAAAAATTTCCATTGTCAAGTCTAAAACTACAACACAGTATCGTATATGTTCAAGTGAGCTTCAAACGAAGCTTTAATTACGTCTAAAGTTGGTCAGTAGAGGATGAAATGTACAACTCAATTGGACCATCTTTCACAAAATTAATTAGTATATTTTCATCATATCACTTTCATGCATATTAAAGTAGATTGTGTTGTGTGTAAGTGTGAGTTATATGTTCCACATCAGATAAAAGAGTAAATGTTGGACACCTTATAACTAAGAGGACCCATAAACCCACTGCCTTAAGGTTTTGGGTAAGAGTGTGGTGTCACTCTTGCTTGTGAGGTTGTTCTAGCCTCGATGTGGACGGTCCCCCGAACTCCTTTCATGACCCAACAGTGGTATCAGAGCCTTGCTCGACAAAGGGTACGACCGAGGCAGCCCGTCCGTTTGTGGAGAAACCAGCAACGACGGTACAAACAAGTAAGAGCTTCCGCTTGAGGGGGAGCATGACGAATAGATGGACTCACACTTGAGGGGGAGTGTTGTGTGCAACTATGAGTTATATGTCCCACATCGGCCTTATAAGTAAGAGGACCCATAAACCCATTACCTTAAGGTTTTGGGTAAGAGTGTGGTGTCTCTCTTACTTGTGCGGTTGTTCTAGCCTCGATGTAGACGCTCCCCCGAACTCCCCTCATGACCCAACAGATTGTACTGCACCAATGTTGAAGAATAAACGGCCCCCAACCCCACCCTCACAATTCAAAGGGTAGAATGCAGATAACAAAGAAATAGATGACATTGTAACAATATTACTGTAGCCTTATTCTGTATAACGACTATAAAGATTAATATCTCAAACCAGATAAGGCTACAATAAGTGTCAAAGTTCCTCTTCAAGAGATTTGTCTAGCATTCAAGTTTGATTACTCTAATTAATTAACTATATGAGCTATGTTAGATATGTTTAAGGTAATTGCATATTGTGGATAATTATATGTGATGCTGCTTTCAATTTTTCATGCCAAAATTTGGTTTGTAGCGAGGACAACGAAACTAATGTCTTATGAAATCTCTATTAGCACTTGATCCCAACAATCTCATAGGTGGTTTTTTAGTTTTTTTTTGAATCGGTAAAATATTATTAACCAACAAGCCCGTGCAAGACGCACTAATAAGTTCGGGTGGAAAAATAATACAAACAAGGGGTAATCGGTTGCCATACAAACTTTGCCCAGAACAAAAACCCTTTAAAAACCACCCTTAAACACTATGAAGCAAAAGAGTAATGACGCAGACATATACATATGACAAACCACATGTATACCCGTGCGTCAACACCAAAGGCCTCCCACACTAATCAAAAACAGTCACCAAAATCAAAACCACAGAAGCAGAACCCACCAGGATGCACGTGAACAGCCTCTGACAGCAGAAAAAATAACCCCAGGCAAAGCACTCCCTTCCTGCCACCACCTAGATCAGCAGCGCAAGCAACTGCCGGAAAAACCGCTTCACAACTGGTGGAACAAAACCTGCCAGCACCAACTGAACCGAGCCCAGCAGAAGCCAACACAGCCGTTGCACACCAAAAATGACAGTCCAGACATCCAAAGAAAACTGCACCGGACCTGGTGACAACACTTGATCCCAACAAGTTTTCTTTCTTAACATCAAACAGTGTAGTAAGATAGGAACAGAAAGCGATATGACTTCATTTCTTCTTATTCAAGTCACTCCTTGAAAAATTTGGTCACATGAATCACCGAGATTTTTTTTAGTCAAGTAACGTAGTGAACTCATTTTAATGTGAAGAAGTTGGGTGTCGGAGGGTTCGAAACCCGACCTTATATATTATGCAATGTCCCTATCAATTGAGTTAAACTAAACGGAACATCACCCCGCGAATTTTTACAATGTGTATTGTTGAAATTAAGGATAACACAAATTAAGTAAACTTGTCGTACAATAACCATTTATTGCATTGGAGTTTTTGTAGAAATCGTTTCTATGCTTGAAATGAGAAATTTTACCAGCTCTATTTTTTTACTAGATTTTTCAAACACTAAATAATTATTTGATATAATTTCAAATAAATTCTTCCTATTAATACTCTTTATGGGGAGCTTCAGCAAATGTTAGATTATATTTTAATTCTCACAAATCTTTTACACCCACCCCTTTGTTTAAAGGGAAATGCTAACCGGTGCCCCTGGGGCATTGGTTAAGGATATGAAAAAGAAAATTATATAGTAATTAATGCATTGAAATTGTGTAATTAATTTATAATAAAGTCAAAAACAGTTTCCTTTTATGGTAATAATTCCCTTTTATAGTATGTTTAACTAGTGCCCCGGAAGCACCGGTTAGCAGGACCCTTGTTTAAATTGATGCTCCAAATTAGCTACCACATCTTTCATGAAAAAGGGGTGAGGTGAAGAGCTGTTTTTCACTATTTCACAAGATAAATGAATTTAAATGCAAAATTATGACACTTTCTAGCCAATGATATCCATTTTAAAAATATTGCATAATCAAGAGTTATCATTTCTCAACAATAGTTGATGTTGGAAAACAATACGTGTAGATGACCTACCTTTAAAATCATAGTGCCCCAAAGAGTGTAGGTGCATTCACCAAAAATTGCCTAAGGTAGCGGTAATGGCAAGCTAGTAGTAACATTCCGCTACCAAATTGGCACATCAAACTTTCATTCAAAACAATGAACTAAATGTTGAAACATTTTCATATGATTATGAACAAAGTCGTTCCTACATGTCTTCCCCAAACACATACGGGTCACACCATTCGATGATTTATGGCTTTCCTCTATCCAAACAAACTTACAAATACTACGGTCTCAAACACTGCAGACAGATTTCAATATCAAAAAGCATGTCAAATTATTAAAGTACTCCAATGAGTTTTGCAACCTTTACAATTTTAGTCCCAAAAAAACACATTATAAAAATACAATTTGTACAATGATGCCACGCACATGATTTTTTTAATAAAATAAATATTTTTAAGTAATTGAATATGTACCTCTTAAAAAAATGATTATGTATAATTGTGCAAAAACGACATTAATTCTGTAAAAAAAATGAATAACTTATCTACCACGTAATGAGCTTAATTAAAAAACAAAAAAGATTACTTATAATAAATTTTTAAAATGAGGTATAATACGTTAAACTAAAATATCATTGTGCAAAAACGACATTGGGTGTGTTTGTTTTAGCTTTAAAAAAAAAGATTTTGAGTTAAAAGAATCTAGATATTATTTTATAGAGATTTTTAAAAAAATCTAAAGTTATTTCTGTTTGTTTACTATCATAAAAATCTAAAGCTATTTTAATTAAACAATTTAACAGAAGAGAGATGAGAGATAGAGAGTTAGAGAGAGAGAGAGAGAGAGAGAGAGGCGGTGGTTATGGTAACCGCTGTCAATCACCGCGCCGGTTCTCTTTTTCACCGGCTGCGAGGTACACTGGGGGGGATGGGGTTCCTGCCAGGGAGGCACAAATTGGGTGGGAGAGGTTAAGTCGAGATGTTAGAAAGCGATTGGACCGGGACAGTACGGACAAGACAGGCTTGAGGGGAACAATCGGCTTGGAGGACGCAAAGAAGAGGGTTATGGCTACAAGGGTTTCAGGAACCGTGATAAAAGCAGAGGGTCAGAGGGCTGGTACGGCGAACAGAGGTATGATGATTATCGTAGGGTTAGGTCTGATGCGCGACTCCGTCATTGGCACAGGGAGAGATCTGCAAGTCGCGACTCCTACTGCAACAGTGAGCGGGATTGCGATTGGTAAAGGAAAGGAGGACAATTTGTTAGCGCTTGGTGAAAGGGTGAAGCTTCAGTCATTTTGGTGGTTGAAATTGAAATATGTTAATTTTGATTTTGATTATCAAGAATGGCGGCGGAGCCCTCTAACTTGCTTAAACTCAATCTTCTAGCTTGTTGTCTTTTGTTTTCTTTGTGATTTGTGTGCCTTTTTGGCTTGTACAGGATTGTTTGAACTCTTTTGTACCTAGGCGTTTTTGCACACCTTGTGCTTTAGCATCTAGCGTTGTTTAATATATATTTCATTTTGGCTTTTTTAAAAAAAAAAAAATCATTTTTAAGATTTGAAACTCTTCCACTTGAGTTCTTTATGTTTAGGAAAAAATGATTTTGGAAAAACTACTTGAAATAGCTTTTCATTTTAAGGTTAAAAATGATTTTTTTTAAAATCTAAAACAAACACTAAAAATAAAAAAGTGATTTTTTTAGATAAAAAAATCAAAAAAAAAATTAATTTTTTTTTAAAACAAACGGGCCCATTGTCTTGCTAATGAGGAATTTGATCCACATCCCGTTTCATAGACCAACTGTTTTTCTAGATAATGGCCTGTGTTAATTTATCATGATGGCCATCGAAGAGGACATGCTGTTGGAAGAAAATGACATGCATAAACAGACTCTTTTCCTCATTGTCTTGTTTCTTACCCTCAATACTGGATCCCCTGCTCTAACTGCTTCACACTTCAAAAATAGCAATACTTGATTAATTTTGTCCTTGTTTTCTCTATTTATCTTCTTCGAACAGCCCTAATAAATGAGAATACAATGATATTTTAGTTTTACATATTATACCTTCCGTTAAAAATTTATTATAAATAGTAATATTTTTTGTTTTTTCTCTGAAAGAAATAATCTTTTTTGTTAAATGGGTATGGGCGTACTAACTTTCTTAAATTTTTTATTATAAATTTATTATATATCGGTTTATTCTTTGAATTTTCTTAAAATTTCAAATACACTAGTACCATCTAAATTTAACCATTATTGTCTATAAATAAAAAATAACCATTTAAAATCCTCCTTTCAAAATTCTCGATACAAATATGAATACACAAAAAATAATTTAATATTAGAAGGAGAGATTTTTTTTCTGAAAGAATATTAGAAGAAGAGATAACATCCAAAATATTAAGTTCTTTAAAAAGAATAAAAAATATTAGTTGATCATAATTTTTAAGCACTATTTAAATATATGCACACACTTTTATCACCTATGGTAGTCGTAACCAATTACACTTATTCATAATGGATTATAGAATTTTTTAGCAGTTTTACAAACAAAAAAAAAAAACTTCTGGTGTTGGACCATTGGCAACGTTGACTGTTTGTCGTTATTGAAAAAGTGCCAATGATCATTTCACCCCTGTTTGGCCACTTAAACCTGCCACTCATTGCTCCCACCCTCCAAAATAATTAATACTCTGCTTTAATACTTGACACAGTTGACTTTATTACGCATGACAATGCATAATTTTGAGTTTAAATATCTTGAATAATATATTAGAAAAATTATAAAAATTTGATATTTTGAAAATACTCATCGAGATAAATCTAACAACATCTTATATGATATTATTTATCTTTGTATATTAGTAGAAAAATATGGTTAAAGTAAGTTAGGTCAAAATTACACATTTTTAAATGAGTCATCTATTGTAGGACGAGGGAGTATAAACTTATTTCAACACCTTTATATATTTAATATTAGGATTTTACACTTGAGTAATTGATGATAGAACCTGGAAATAGACACTTAATTAAATTATAATTGTTGATTAGGGTATGTTTGATTTTGTGGCAGGTAGTGAAATGAAATAATCTAGTTTTTTTTTAAGATTAAATAATCTAGTTATATTTTTTTAAAAAATGGACCAAATATATTCTATTTTATTTCGCTCCAGAACACCTTACACAACGAATTCAAACTAATATGTTTTGATGTTATCTCTCCTTCTCATATTTTAAAATATTGTTATGCATGTTTGGTTTTTCGTTTGATAACATAAGACGACTTTAACTTTATGTTCAAACACCACTTGAAAACTTGAACACGTGAAGAGGAGATTTCAAATTCAAATATGAGTAACCACTACAATATACAATTTAACAATTTTAACATTGTCGGTTGAGTTACAGCTTACGAATAAGTTTACTTTAATTTCATCTACAATAACAAAACTGAAATGTATTATTTCCAATCTTAAAGTCTTATTATTGCCAAACTTAAAGTGTTGTTCTTTTTATTCCATCTTTTTTCTTTTGCACTTTTCCAAAAAAAGTCTTGTTCCATTTCATTTTGAAAATATATCATTAAAAATCGCAAATGTTAGTGTAGTTGTCTAGTTTTAGCATGTTTATTATCAAAATTCATATTACAATATTTATGAACAAATTCAAATGATATTTATTTTATGATTACAAATTCAATTGATATTATTTCACATTGTTGAGTTGTTTTAATATTTCACAGAAGATACCCTTACATATTATTATTCTACCAAAAATAAAAGTAATCTTAAGTTAAAATAGTTTATATTTAAATCCATTCATGTAAAAAATAAGTTAAAGTTAAACATTGAATACGAGTTTAGATTATTTTTTCTTGTTTTTGATATAAAAAAAAAAAATACTAGTATGAGTTTAGAAATGATAGATTTGAGCCAAAAACAATAATAATCCATGTGAATCCAAACAAGTCATTTAAGGATGAAATCCAAACATGTAACATATGACCCCACATGTGAAGAGGTAACACTACTACCACGTCACTATTTCCACCATTTCCATGATGCTCCTATTGCAAGAGCTGTTTTCCGTTATTTACTCATTATTTACTTGCGGTAGTAGTAGTAGTAGTGGCGCTCCCATTAACAAAACAACATGTGTTTCTGCTAGAACAGACGTTCCAATTCACACCATTTTTATCGCACACCGTTACATCCACCGCAAAATAAAGCCGTTATGTGTTCACCAACACTACCTATTTCATTTCACATTCCATTTTAATAGTGCTACCCCACTTTTTTATACCACATTCTTAACCAACCCAAACACAAAACAACCTTTTTTTTCTTCTTCTCTAATACATTGCTTTGGTGCAAATTAAAGTTACGGAACAAAAAGACATTCTTTATTTCAGATCTGCAACACAAGAAAAATTGCCTTTGTCTTTGAGTCAAGTGAGTACTACTACTACTACTACTGCTACTTTACTTTGCTTTAAACTTCACTTTTCTTCCTATAAAATTTGAAATTTTCTTGATTTTCTATCCACTGAAAAGTGTTAACTGAATAAATAAAGACCCAAAAGATGAAATTCAAACAGGCCTTTTTTTAATTTTTAAAAATAATAAAAAATGACTAGAATTAGAATAGAAAGAAACACAAGCCCCTGCAAAGCTCATTCTTTTATGCAACAAGTTTCTCAGTGTCAGTTTCTACTTTCATAGACAACCTTCTAGGAATCACAATTTCAATTTTTCTCTTTTTCCTGTTTTTTACTCTTTTGTCTCTTCTCTTCTCTTTTCTTTATTTTTCGATTTTCACAAGCGGGAAATTTCATTTTTTTCACTTTATTACACTAACATTCTTTGTATTTTCATTTCAATCTATGCAGCATTAAGCTTATTGCAGAAACTACTTGAAGTGGAAGGAAAAAAAAACATGAAATTTCTTCACATTTTATGCATATTGTTGTGTATATGGCAAGGAAATTCTGACCCTGTTGAAGATAAAGAGGTTTTGCTTGATTTTGTGAACAAGTTTCCACCTTCAAGGACTTTGAATTGGAATGAAACTTCTTCAGTGTGTGATAATTGGACTGGTGTTACTTGCAACGAAGATAGGTCTAGAGTAATAGCTATTCGTTTACCTGGTGTTGGATTTCATGGCAATATTCCACCAAATACTATTAGTAACCTTTCAGCTCTTGAAATTCTGAGTCTTAGATCCAATCTCATTAGTGGGTTTTTTCCTTCTGATTTTTCCAATCTAAAAAACTTGTCTTTTCTTTATCTTCAGTTCAATAATTTATCTGGGCCTTTGCCTGATTTCTCAGTTTGGAAGAATCTTACTGTTGTTAATTTGTCTAATAACAAATTCAATGGTACCATTCCGCTTTCGCTTTCTAATTTGACTCAGCTTGCTGGTTTGAACCTTGCAAATAATTCCCTTTCTGGTGAAATTCCTGATATTCATTTCTCAAGGTTACAGGTGCTGGATTTGTCTAACAATGATTTACATGGTACTGTGCCTAAATCTTTACAAAGGTTTCCTGATTCGGCGTTTGCTGGGAATAACATTACTCTTGGAAATTCTACTGCTGTTTCGCCTGTGCTTTCGCCGGTTTATGAGCCTTCTTCGAGGTCTGAGAAACATGGGAGGCTAAGTGAAACAGCACTGCTGGGAATTAGTATTGTTGGTAGTTTACTTGGGCTTTTAGCATTTGGTTTTTTGATGTTTGTGTGTTGCTGCTCTAGAAAAAAGGATGAATTTGATGATGATGATGCATTTGTTGGAAAGTCGAATAAGGGAAAAATGTCTCCGGAAAAAGCAGTTTCGAGGAACATGGATGCTAATAATAAACTGACTTTCTTTGAGGGGTGTAATTATGCATTTGATTTGGAGGATTTGTTGAGAGCTTCTGCTGAGGTGCTGGGAAAGGGAACGTTTGGTACTGCTTATAAGGCGATTCTTGAGGACGCGACTGCGGTTGTTGTGAAGAGGTTGAAGGAAGTAGCCTTTGGAAAGAAGGATTTTGAGCAACATATGGAAATTGTTGGAAGTCTTAAACATGAGAATGTAATTGAGCTCAAGGCATATTATTATTCCAAAGATGAGAAACTTATGGTATATGATTACTACAGCCGAGGGAGTGTCTCTTCTTTGTTGCACGGTATGTACCTTTATTTTAACCAATTGCAATTTCATATGTCTACTATGGTTGAATCAAATGTAAATAGATAAATATGTGTTTATTTCATATGTCTATGGCAATGTTTTTCATGAAAAAAAGGGTGTTTCTAGTCTCTTGCTTGTTTAAGTAGCTTGCTGTACATGTTCACTTCTCTACTAGCTTAGTTGTTGTAGCTACTAACAATTAAATGGGCACTTTGGCAGTATGAACTTTGAAGTTTGAAAATGTAGTTGATTTACATGTTAGTGTTTTCAGAAACATTAGGAATATTTACATTTTAGGTCACAATATCATGAAAATGGATTTGATGTGGTTGTTTGTCACTCTAGTAAGTCAAGGATCTCTGCAGTTGATGAAGACAGGATGATTGAATTCTGAGTACTCAAGTTGAAGTGGTGATATGAATCATTTGATATCTAATCAACAACTTAAGTTGACTACTTGACTGACTGCAGGGACTGTGGGAAACATGATTGCTGATGTTTCAATTTCTGATTGCTTACTGTACTAGTATTAATTTAATGCCTCCATGACAATAAACATCATAGAAGTTCACAATCTTACATAGGGTATACATGATACTCAACATTTCTGTTTTGCTAGAGAAATAAAAATACGTTTTTCAATAAATGGAAACTTGTCATAAAAATGTTTAATTAGTACATCAAACACATTACTCAATGTCTTCAATATATTCTCCTTATTATTTTGTTTTATGAGAATTTCAGGGAAAAGAGGAGAGGACAAGGTGCCATTAGATTGGGATACTCGGTTGAGAATAGCTTTAGGTGCAGCAAGAGGCATTGCTCAAATCCATGTCGAGAATGGCGGTAAACTTGTGCATGGCAACATCAAGTCCTCAAATATCTTTCTCAATACCAAACAATATGGTTGTGTATCTGATCTTGGTCTAGCAACCATATCAACCTCGCTTGCCCTACCCATCTCACGTGCAGCCGGTTACCGAGCACCTGAAGTTACAGACACAAGGAAAGCAGCACAACCTTCCGATGTTTACAGCTTTGGCGTGGTATTACTAGAGCTTCTGACTGGGAAATCGCCCATCCACACAACCGGTGGTGACGAGATTATTCACTTGGTGAGATGGGTTCATTCAGTTGTCCGAGAGGAGTGGACGGCCGAAGTGTTTGACTTAGAGTTGATGAGATATCCAAACATAGAAGAAGAGATGGTCGAGATGTTGCAGATAGCTATGTCATGTGTGGTAAGAATGCCTGATCAGAGACCTAAGATGTCTGAAGTTGTGAAGATGATAGAAAATGTGAGACAGATTGATAATACACAAACTCAGCCATCATCTGAGAATCAAGGAGGAGTTAAATTATCATCTCAAACTGATAATGATAACATTAACTCCCCCTCTTCCACTTCATCCCCCTTACCCAGAGGAAGTGAATGAAAACAAAGTAAAGTTGTAGTCTTTTATTTTATTTGAGTGTATCTGTTCGACGTTCTTAACAAGAGCAAGATGATTAACTACTATTATTTTTGTCATAATTTTTTTAGCTTCCTGAATTAGCACCTTCTTGGTGCAACAGTCAGGCGATTACGAATTACAAGCAAACATTTCTTTGTATGTTTGTGTGTGTGTGGAGATGTATTAAAACGTGAAGCATTTTTCACCCAAGCCCAGCAAGATACTAAGAACTTAAAATTTTCCTATTCATATCAACCTGATCTGATGTGATCACTTGCTGCTCACGTGATGGAATATGTTGTTGGAGTTAAGTAGAATGATATGAAATTATATAACATCGTATTTTTAAAAACTAACAAGCCTATTCTATTCTACTCAATTCCATCATATACCTCTGATTCAAACATATCACGTGATCTGGGTGTAGTATCACGGTGTCATTGCAGTATATTCCTTTTCGTTTCTCTGGTAAATTAAGTTTTGTAATTTTTTTATGAAAGCATTTTAGATGACTGCATTGAATGCTACAAATTGTTATTGATTCTACTTTATTATACTGCCAAACGAATTCACATGTTCGAACCTTCTCCTGTCTCTCATTACACCCAATTTTGTTGGCCAGTATAAGTCTCCAGAAATGGACATAACATACAGTTTGCATAGTAGTTTGTATTTTTATGGTTTCGACATTTATTCCAATGGACCAGTGCCTAAAGACAATGTCTCATTAGAAAGAGACAATTAGAAAGAGACAATTGTGGGCATACCGGTGAACTGTTCCTAATACCATTCATTTTCTTTCAGATTACTTACTATCTAAAAACATGTTACTGTCTCTTCACAAAGAGAGATATATTATCTGTTTCACGTGTTTAGAAGATCACCTTAAGATTGATAATCATTGACATTTTTGTTGGGTGCTCTGGTATGAAGTTATTTTAAGCTATTGATCATAATTTGTAGTTTGAGCAGCAACTGAGCAATCTGGGTTCACAACGGAATGTGAATTAGGATGAAATCCAATTTTCACTAGTGAACCAATGACTTTCCTTAGATTCTCTTCCGCAATTTTTTCACAAGATAAGATCTCTCCCCGATTTCTAGCTCAAGCGGATTGACCAAGGAGTTTAAAAAGTTTACACAAAAATAATTTACTAACTACACTTTTGGCCCGTGCATCGCATAAATCAAGCGGGTCTGACGTATTGTTTAGTATTCGCATAAATTATTTATTAATCAACACATATTAAATAAACTATCTATCTTATAAAAATGTTACCCAATGGCTAAAGTGTTGAGACGTTAAATGAGTGTAAGAAAGAGATCCATTAACAGAATTATTGTATTGTATCATATGAGGTAGGAAAATAGGATAATTTGTTAAGAAAGGATTGGATCAATAGGAGCGATCTGTTTTTTCAAAAAAATAGGAGCGATCTCTAATTTCAAAAAAATAGGAGCGAAAATAGGATTGGATTGGATTTAGGAGTGATATGTTGTTTTTGATTTCAGAAGTATATGAAAATAACATTTTTATTAAATTAAATAGGGTTAATTAAATAGAGGTAATACAGTAAAATTAATCATTGAAGTTAGGTTAAATCTAGGGCAACATTTTTCGTTCGGGTTAACTTTAAGGAATAAGAGATAAGAGATTTCAGAAGTATTTGAAAATAACATTTTAATTAAATTAAATAGGGTTAATTAAATAGGGGTAATACAGTAAAATTAATCATTGAAGTTAGGTTAAATCTAGGGCAACATTTTGCGTTCGGGTTAACTTTAAGGAATAAGAGATAAGAGATTTCAGAAGTATTTGAAAATAACATTTTGATTAAATTAAATGGGGTTAATTAAATAGGGGCAATACAATAAAATTAATCATTGAAGTTAGGTTAAATCTAGGACAACATTTTGCGTTCGGGTTAACTTTAAGGAATAAGAGATAAAAGATTTCAGAAGTATTTGAAAATAACATTTTGATTAAATTAAATGGGGTTAATTAAATAGGGGTAATACAGTAAAATTAATCATTGAAGTTAGGTTAAATCTAGAACAATATTTTACGTTTGGGTTAACTTTAAGGAATAAGAGATAACAACTAGTTTATCCAAATAAAAGTTTGATATTGCAACACTCTCAAACCAAATATAATCTTATGCATTGGACGGAACCTGGTTTCTTACACTAGAAACTTCACGAGTCATGAATCTCAATCATTAGTTATATGAGTATTGGATTGAGATTGTAAAAGACTATTTTGATAGAAAAAGTCTTTGAGATTTTAAAAGACTTTGTAGGATTGTATTGATTCTATGAGATTTTAAAAGATTTTTTTTAAAAGACTTTTTACAATCAAGATTTATAACACAGATTTTAATGGATTCCAATGAACTTTATGGATTATAGGATTTCAAATGATTCAAAGAATTTTTACCAACCAAGTGATTATTGCTTTTCCGTAAAAAAGAAGTGATTATTGCGTAAAAAATTAATAGCAAAGTGATTAGTTTTGACATTGGGTCAAAAAAGGATAATTTGATCGACATTTTGTTTGTCTAGTGACTCATTGACATCACGCAACCCCCTATTTGTAGCATCCACTAGGAGGAGCAACAACTCACGATTGTTCGTGGACCAAGCGACATAACTATATTTGTTTTTACCCTTTTCTCTGTTATTTTCTTGTTGAATCTCCCATTTGATCAACAAACTAATTTTTTCTTTTTTGAGAAAATAAGGAGCCAACTATTTATTTCACAAGAATAATTTTTCCTAATTGTCAAAAGCAGTGACTATATAAAAAAAAAGGAGGAAAATTAAACAAGCATGTTAAACTAAAAGAGGCTAAGAAAAGCAATGATTTCCTGTAAAAATT
>Ga0228711_1005811_pt1 | contig 18632 bp, 5 predicted proteins | sample MedpolnodulmetaG_2_FD_177996 | JGI IMG/M metagenome (GOLD analysis project Ga0228711, IMG submission 177996) | Root nodule microbial communities from Medicago polymorpha collected in Santa Monica, California, United States - brown nodules | ecosystem: Host-associated > Plants > Roots > Nodule...
CCCCACACACACACACACACACACACACACACATTTTTAGAGGGTTAGGTGGGACGGATAAGGTGGGTTAAACATGTCAACTAGTTTTGTCATCCCTAATATTATAAACGGGCACAAATCCATGTTGGTGTTATTGGGGGCAACTGCCCCCACTAACTTGTTATTTTTATAGTATGTTATTGAATAGTTTTAGGTTTATCTTCATTAAAAATTAAGTGTTACCCCCCTTAAAAATTATATGTTGCTCCCATAAAAAATTATTGAATAATTTTATTTGTGAAAAATCAACTTACAAACATCGATGGTGTTCGTTCATGCTTTAGCAATTACATTTATCTCAAACTTTGAAGTATGTTTTTGCAGTGACTTTCATATTTTCTTAGATTGTATTATGAATTTGCTTGCGAATAATGTGATACCTAGTCAACGACAAAAAAAAACCTGGTTTAAGTAAACAAATAAATAAAACTTTTAAAATAAATAAGTCTCTTAATCAACGACAAAAAATAACATGAGATAGAAATCTAAATCTCAAATATCACATAATTTCAAAGTCAGTCCTAAATTTTAAAAAATCATTTTCCTATATTTTAATTACAGTTAAATCATTTTAAATTTTTTTCGTGTAAATGTTGTCACATGTTGCCCCCTCAGATCAAAATTTCTGGATCCGTCGTTGATTATAAACAAACCAATTAGTCTCAAGTGATTAATAAACTTCGCCAAATAACAAATTGTTCAGAAGAACTTGCATTCAATTCTTAAGTTGAATACTTTTTGGTGAGACTATATTTGCCCCGACCACACATGAGTGTTGATTCTATTCATACATTCCTGCAAAGAATATCTCTGGTAGATCTTCCGCAAATTCAAACGGTTTCAACCAATTGTAAGGACACGGGTCGTCTTGATGAGATGCTAGTACTAGTTTTGTAGGGATGGCTATCTTAATGGTGGGACATTGGTTTACACTCATTGTTCAATTATTACTAGTACACTTTTCAAATTGAGGGCCAAAACTTCTTAAGTTTAATAATCATTGGTTGCCACACGATTCCTTTTGAGAACCTATATAGTCTTAAGATATGATTTGTAACTTGATGAGTTTAAAACTATGATTCTTCAATCCACTAACTATGTGTAGAATGAAGAGAAATTCTTGCATGGTCTCTTACCTAATACGTCATATTTAGTCTTAATCAATGAAAATATGACACATCATTTAAAATTAAAAAATTGTAAAATTAAAAATCAATTTTTTTTATTGTCTCTCTCTATCAAGTTTAACCATTTTTTCCAGCGTTCCATTACACCACAAAATATAACTGGTTCAAGTATCTGATCATAAAAAATCACAACAAGAGATGGGGTCTTGATTGATTAAAAACAATTGGTTTAATGCAAGTCTGAGGAGATTAGAGAAGATGTATCCCCATCGGAAAAACACCATTTATCAGTAAGGAACAAAAAAAAAATCTGATGTAGAGAAGAAAGAAAAGGATATTAGACGGCATGGTGGTGCAATGAATGTTGAGAGTGAGGGCAGAATAATAGCAGAGGTTGATGAAGTTGGAAATTTTTACTAAAAATAAAAATAAAAATTGAAATTGGAACGTGTGGGTTTGTGAGTCTTGAAGCAAAAACCATTGGCAAAGAGATAGAGCTCAAAGACAACCGTTTTCCAATTCTTATAGTTTACAATATTTTATAAATAATAATGATGTGTCATACTTTTAGTGGTTGGTGCTAAATATGACGTGTTAGGTGAGAGACCATGCAAGAATTTCTTATGAATGAATTGATTTGGTTACTTACTACTACTAAGTTATTTGTTTGGTAATGTTCTAGCCAGATTTTGACATATTTTGCTAACTGTGTTGATTTTAAAATGTCACAATATAAGTATGTTTCAACCTACTATAGCACTATAATATGTGTGATAGGGGATGGATGTTTTTTTCCCAAAGAAAGAAAAAACAGTGAATCGCTTTTATGAAGCATTAAAAGAGCAGATATCACTCATCATTGGAATTAAATATAAAAAGATTAGTCCAGAAATATGAAATAAATAACTAATCAACCAAACAATTGAGTTCAAGTGTTAATGAGTTGTACTAAGGACGAATTGATTTAAAGAATTTGGGTTTGATTTCTAAGCGAAACAATTCTTGGTCAGATTATCATTTTTGATCGTACTATCTTTACTCACGATCGAACTTCGAATTATAAAGGTCCCTTCCCTACAAATTGGAGGATTAACATAAAAAAAGACAATTGTATAAACTATAAACTTTTTATTTATTTGTTTGAGTGATTTTACGCAGATGATCTTCAACTTTAATAAAAATTGCCTAAAATTTGTAAAATAAAATAAAAATTGCCAAAAAATAAACACACCACAAATCACTCATTTTATTTTACAGGAGCAGTCAATTTTTTTCTTTAACCAAAAACACTCAATGAAAATTAAGAGCTTAAAAATTCACCTTTTTAATTGAAGGATTATTTATAATGATTTTGTTTAATTAAAACTGAATTTTTTTTTTTTTGATTTAGAAGTTGTTTTTTTTTTTTGAAATAACCAAAAATTTAAAGCTTGCTTTTAATATTTTTTTGGTTACATGGGAAAAGGAAAAAAAGAAAAAATTAACTACGAAGATGTCGAACAGGAAACTCCCCCGACATCTTCCATGAGAAGAAAACGAAGCTTCTTAAGAAGATCGGCCATAACCATTAACTTGTTACCAATCTAGTTTAAAACAATATTGATTTTATGACGAAATAAAATATAAAAATAAATTTAATTATCATAAACAAACACGTATGATCTTCCACTTTAATAAAAATTGCCAAAAAATAATCACTTTAACTTACTTTCAAACTATTGAACCCTAGTCCTCGTGAGCTTAGCACAGTTGGTTAGGACAAAGCATAAAATATGTAAGGTCCGAGGTTCAAACTCCAGCCACTGCAAAAAAAAAAACTATTGAACCCTAAAAATATATATTTTTTTATCTAAAAATTATTTTTTTTAGGAAAATAAATTGTAAAAAGCAGTCATAAATCTAAAAACAACAAAAGGACAAAATAGCGTTTGGAAAAAGCAAAGCTTGTAAACCAAATCCTACGTTGGAGGTTACGAAACAACACAACACTCTCTGTTCATTCTTTTCTCGCTATCCTCTTCAAATCATTCCATTTTCATGAACCTTCTCTCACGCTGCAACAAATGATTTGGTATTAAAATTCCACCTTTTCTCTTTCTCTTTGTAATCCTGTTTTTTCTCCAAAAGGGTATCGCATAATGCTTTTTGTTTTTGGATCCGTTGCATTTTTTCTGAAAAATATTTGTTTTTGAGGTTACCCTTTTGGAGTGTGGTGTGTTATTTTGAATTTTCATATGTTGTTTTGCTTAGTAAGAATGATAGAATGTCTTTATGTGTAGATTGTTCATGTTAGCATGTAGTGGTGTGTGTGTGTGTGTGTTTGTTTTGATTGTGTGTTTATTATGAATTACTGGATAGTTAATGTATTTGTGTAGTTGTTATGAGCTATGTAGCAGTGTGTCCAACTCACTGGCACGATATGTGTGGTTACACTCAATCACTTAGATTGTATCTATGTAGCGGTGTGTATTAGTGTTGTGTATGGTGTCTGTGTCAGTGTTTGTACATTATAGGCATTATAGGTTATGTACAATCCACTTTCTGTGTGTTTGTTAAAGATTTGATGGGATGTTTAGTTCATGTATTTTTGTTGTGTAGTTGCTATGAGATATGTAACCGAAATGTTTGTAATTGAAGGTGTGTCTGGTGTTTGATTTGTCTAGGCGTCTGAAACCGACACGACGTTGATACATGCGTTTATGTGTTAGTTTCGATGTCATGCTAGTGCTTAATAGGTTATGAGCAATCTACTTTGTTTAGTTCATGTATTTGTGCTGTGTATAGTTGTTATGAGCTATGTAACAGCGACATTTCCAATCGAAGGCATGTCCAATGTCTGACACACTAACGCGATACCAATACATGTGGTAACATTCAATTACTTGTATATATCTTTTTAATTTATTACGGGTTTCTGTGCTGTTAATATATATATAATTCACATGTAATTTGCTGTTAATATTTCTAATTGTTGTTGTTTAGTTTGTTTAGTATACAGCTGTCAAAGCTGCTAGTTAGTTTATTGCATAGTTGTTACTTGTTAGTAATAGTATAGCTGTAATATGACCTGTATATATAGTATACTTACCCAATTGATGGATACAATTTAGGTATTCATTTTACCCAACTGACAGCTGTATATTAAACAAAGAAACCAACGACAAATTATAAATATTAACAGCAAGTTACAGTGAATTAAATATATTAACATATGTATTATTGGATACCGACATGAGTCATGATACTGATACATGTGGTTACATTCAATCACCTATATCTTTTAAACTATTACTGGTGTCTACGTGGCGGTGTGTATTAGTGTCATGTACAGACTACAATGTCCATGTCAGTGTTAGTGCTTTATAGGCTATGTGCAATCTACTTTGTGTGTTTTGTTAAAGATTTGATGGAATGTTTAGATCCCTAAAATTGCTGCTATAGAATAATTTTCCTCAAAGCTTTTAAATTGTTTTAACATATTTTCCTGTTTAGGTATGACTCATGAATTAGTAGATAGTTCATGTATTTGTGTTGTATAGTTGTTACGAGCTTACGTAGCAGTGACAGCTCTAATTGAAGGCGTGTCCGTTGTCTGACACCGATAAAAGAAATTATTATTAATTTCTACGTGTTAGTGACCAGTGTCTGTGTCAAATATTTTCCTATTATGAGCTTTATAGGTTATGAGCAATCTACTTTGTGTGTGTTAAACATTTGATGGATTTTTGGCCTTCCTCGATATTCCACCATCTGCCGTCAACAACATTTTTCTAGACAGAAATACCATATTTGATTTTTGTTAATTGATGAGATGCAACATATTTGCCTGCTGTGATCATTGTGTGTGTTTAGATACTGAATGATTTGGTATATGACAGAGGCTGATTCGAATTGTCATAACCTGTCAAATGTAATTTGAACTTCATATGAAATATTGATTTACTAAATCGAAGCTTGAATGGAGTTTAGATTGCTTATTGTCTCTATGGTTGTCGAGCTTTTATGAGGGTTCTCCGTTGATTTATATTTTGCTCTGAGGGGTTAAGCTTAAATTACTTAAAGTCATGTAATTGACTGACTTTAAGAAATTACCGGATTTTTTTTTTTGTGTGGATCAGATTGTTTTTTCAGAAGTTGAATAATTTGATTATTCAACTATGAAAATTGGGCGTGGTATAAAAAAGTAACAAAAACTTATCTATAATCAATCAGGTTGTTTGATTATAGAGGTAATTGAAAATCTTCACGTCTCTCGAATTTTTAATTTCTAATGTGAACTCTCTCTTAAACAATGATTTCTACTAATAGTCGATGGTGAAAGGTGGCCACAAGGCACTAGTAGGTTTTAAGGTCTGTTTGAGAAAGTTTATGGAAACAACTTATGACATGCCCATAAGTTGTTTCCACTTTCCAGCTTATTTTCATAAGCTCTCCATAATAATTCTAAAAATGATTTGTAGCTTATATGAATAAGTTAAGAACAGAATTTTGGTTCTTGGATTGGAGTAAAAATGAGTGAGTGTCTCGAATTTCTGCATTAGTGTCTTTGAGCCCACCAAAATAATGTTAAGAACTCAATTTTGGTTATAACATCAGAGATGCTCTAAGCCTTAAGGCACGCCTGAGACGCTCCCCTCGCCTTTATTTGAAGTCTGAAGCTTTTGTTTATTTGCATGATTAATAATCGTAGTTTAAGCTCATTGACCACCTTATTGTTTTGGATGCGACTGCTAAGAATTGTTCAATTTTTCCCTTTTATCATGTTCCATTCAGGGTGTCTTATTTACTTTTTTGATGTTTTGTTTCCCATTTTTCGTAATTTATATAAAGAATTGTTCTTTCCCTATAACTAAATATTGTCGTTTTTCTTCAAATTTTTGCAGGTTGTGCTAAGATTTGACTGGTACTCGAAGCATATTGTATAGTTTTGATAGAGAGAATGGGTTATATTGGTTCTCATGGTGTTGCAGCTCTGCATAGATACAAATATAGCGGTGTAGATCATTCCTACGTGGCAAAATATGTACTACAGCCCTTCTGGACTCGCTTTGTTCACTTTTTTCCTCTATGGATGCCGTGAGTACCTTTTTCATTTCAAACTGATATTGTTTTTCTGTTATAAATTAGTTATTTTATAATTTTTTAATAATAAAAATATCTATTCACTTCGAGGTTTGGTATGAGTCCCATACTGGATTAGATATGACGTGAAAAATGTTTATAAGTGGGAGCCACTTCCCACTTTACAAGTCAGTTTTGTAGGGTTGAGTTAGGCCCGACCCAAATTCTATAGCGCCACTCGAGATGTCCAATTTTTAGGGTGTGTTGACAGTCCCGCATTGGGTGAATATATGACATAATAAAGTGTTAATAAGTGAAGACATCCCTCAACTTATAAGTCGGTTTTCTAGGGTTGATTTAGTTAGGACCGATCCAAATTCTAAAAATGATGATAATCACATTATGAATGTTGTATGTGAAATTGAAATTTGTTACTTTTCTGGAGACTATACTATTATTTACTTTTCTGTTGATACTCTGGTTTAATTATTCTACAATCTTATTTTTAATTTCTTTGTCACTAACTTCTATCTTTTATTTCATATATCCGCATTACTCGGCATTTTGGCTTATGCGATATTTTGCAGTCCAAACATGGTAAATCTTTGCTTCCTTTATTTTGTGGTATCATCTGTAATCGTTACTGTTATTTTGATCATAAGCTATATCATTGGCACTAATATTTGTTAAATTGTTTGGTTCCAGATAACTCTGATGGGATTTATGATGCTACTATTGTCTGCGTTGCTTGGCTATGTAAGTGAAACCTGAGTCCATTAATCATCCTAATCCATAAAGTTGAAAACATAATAGTGATAATTTTCCTGTTCCTCACATTAATTTTCATTTTGCGAAATGATATACAATGAAGTTTGCAATTTGTAGAAACAAGTATATACTAACTACCTATAATATCGCTGATTAATTTCATGGTTTATTGAGATTTTCTTTAGTTGAATTGCTCGATACATGGTCGTAGAAGTGATATTTCTTAATTTTATCCAGATATACTCACCTCAATTGGACACAGCTCCTCCAAGGTGGGTTCATTTTGCACACGGGCTACTTTTGTTTTTATACCAGGTTGGTTAAATTCTCATATTGTGGTACCAGTCTCTTGATGGTAACCGATTTTGGTACATTTTTTGCTTCAATATATATTTGATTCTTGAAAAAGAAGTCTTTTGAAATTGGTTCCTTTTTATTTAGTTCCTATATTTAAAGAAATAGCGTGCTTTAGTCCTTTTTTTCTCGTGCGAATCTCACCATCTAGATATCATATTGGACTTGGACTAATCCGAGTCAAGATGAGTGCACTAAAACACTTCCATAAATCTGGCGTTAAGCTTTTTCATTGCCTATTTTTTATTCTCTCCAAGGACTGAAAAACACGCTTTTAATGACTAAAACACACTATTTTTGTTAAATATTCGTCTGGTTTATCTATAGGGGACTTTTGTGTTATGATGCCTAAGTTATTGATTAATTTGTTTATATATAGACATTTGATGCCGTTGATGGGAAGCAAGCTAGACGAACAAATTCTTCAAGTCCATTAGGGGAGCTGTTCGATCATGGTTATTTTCCTACACCATATTTTTCATTCTATTACTTTTCATCATGTATATCTTTACGATTATTGAACATATTTTCAACTACATTGCAGGGTGTGATGCACTTGCTTGTACAGTATGTCTCTTTTAGCTTTTTGGCTATTGTGTTCAAACCATCAAAAGAAAATAATGTAACTGCTTTTCAGTTTGAAGCACTTGCTTTTGGGAGCACATCCATGTGTGGAAGAAGTACTTTCTGGTGGTGGTTAATATCCGCAGTTACATTTTATGGCGCAACGTGGGAGCAGTAAGTTACTATGTTCATTAACAATTTAATACCATTTTCTATGCATACTTTTAGACAGTATAGCGATATTGATATTCTTTTAAATGTTTTTGATGCAGCTATTTCACCAATACATTGATACTTCCTGTTGTAAATGGACCTACAGAGGGTCTTATGATAATATACCTCAGTCACTTTTTCACTGCCGTCGTTGGTATGCCCTTTCTGTGAGTTTTTATTGTAAATTAAATTTGTATACAAATGACAATGTAAAATAGTTTTATACATACATTCAATCAAATTTCACCTTTTAGATATTTATGTAGATATTTTAGAAACTAATTGATTAATAACTTGTAAATGGTGAGATCTTATTGGAAGTTTGTGTATAACTTTTTTTAACCATCAGTGCATACAAATTAAACTCGTTTATTCTTACATATGCTTAAAAAGCCAATGCGTATTGTCTTTGTTGTAATTATTTTTCTACAGGTGCTGAGTGGTGGGCTCAGCAATTTGGAAAGTCTTTGCCTTTTTTGAATTGGTTGCCCTTTATTTCTGGTAAGACTCTCCATCTTTATATTCTTTATTTCGGACAAAGGCTTAATTTTTTTTTATTCTTTAATGCTATTTGTGATAATGATTATATGTAATAAATGGAGACAATGGTTTTTTACATTTAACCATTTATTACTTAAGAAATATTAGATTTATCGCGTGGTGTTCCTTATGGTTGAAAAATATTATTGGTCTATTTATATTAGTCTCATTGTTGTGTAAGTTTTTGATATATTGTTGCTTGATTTTTGAAATTTCTTTCCGGATTTCAGATGTCCCAACATACAGTGCTATATTGTGTTTGATGATAGCTTTTGGAGTTATACCAACCGTCGCACTCAAGTATGTATAGCTAAAACTATTGAAGTTTAATCTTTTCTAGCATATGCACAGTACCACGTTAGTCCTTGGCATAAAGTTTCTGTATTCTTTTCCAACTTTTAAACCTGAAACAATTTCTTTTAGGTTAACTTTATATTTTGTTACTGCATAATGATCCTTGTGTTTATGTATACTTATTTACGAAGTTATTTGATGAAGGTTTTTTCAAATGTCAACATTATTATCTATTGGTTCTATGCAGTGTTATCAATGTTTATAAGGTTGTGAAGTCGAGAAATGGAAGTATGCCTCTTGCGTTAGCAATGGTAAGACCTTTTCCTATCGGAATTCTTTCTTATAATCTGGTTACTTTGTTGATGATTGCTTTTTTGTGTGCAGCTTTATCCGTTTGTTGTCCTTGTCGGAGGAGTGCTTATGTGGTATAACTCAACTCAACACGCATCATTTTTGTTCCTAGTTTTATTTTGAATATAAGCTTATACTTAGTGATTTTGTTGCAGGGATTATTTGTCACCATCTGACATCATAGCCAATTATCCACATTTAGTTGTCATGGGAACTGGGCTTACTTTCGGATATCTTGTGGTAAGATAGCTATTTCTTAAATCCGTAGAATTGTTGAGTTTTGTAAGATAGCTTCTAGGGTTGAGGTAGGCTTAGGCCTTGTCTGGATAAACAGCTTTATTAAGTGCTTATAGCATACATGCTTTTGATACAAGTTTTCATGTATAAACTATTTCTATAACAAAAGATAAAATAAAATCAAACTATTTTCATATACGATACAAGCTGTTTTCATAAACTATCACAGCCAATGGACATGTCATAAGTTGTTTCTAAAATTATATATCTTGCATTTAGCTTCCTTATGTGTACAATCATCTCACTCTTTATAGTATGACTTTTACTGATAGAAGCTCAATTTTGCAGGGAAGGATGATTTTGTCCCACTTATGTGATGAACCAAAAGGCTTAAAAACTGGAATGTGCATGGTATTAAGCTGTTTTATTTGGTTGTTACTTTCTAAATTTCTTAAGATGCATTATTTTTTCATATTTGGCTATTGCCCCTCATTATAAATTAATGAAGTAATGAATCGATAACTTTATAATAATCATTTGAGTTATATAGATATTATTACAGACTCATCGTTCATGACGTGTTCATGACGGTAAAGAAAATGTTAGCTCAATGAAAATGCTTTGATCAATGTAGCCAAATTCATTAAAGTGATATTAATTGTTAAAGTTTATTTCACAAAGATAATTGATGTAAGCATTGTTCATCTTGTACAGTCCCTCATGTATCTACCACTGGCCATTGCTAATGCACTTGCATCAAGGCTAAATGATGGGTATGTACTGTGATTTTACTTTCTAAATTCCTTTGTTTAATGTTATTTTATTATTACAGTCACATTTATCTTCTCATGGAAATTGTTTGATATATTTTTGGCAGGGTTCCTTTAGTTAATGAGAGACTAGTTCTTCTTGGTTACTGTGCATTTACAGGTACGTATACCGGTTTAGTCATATCGATATTGCAGGCATCGAACAATTTACTCCACACAACTAATGAAAATTTAAAACGAACCATGAAATTGAAAATCATCGATTAGATTTATTCTTTTGGATCAGTTAATTTAGTCTTTGATATCATCTCAGAGAGACTATTGTGATCGATGAATTTCAATTTCAACGATTTCTTGGAAATTTATTAATATCAGGGACGGAATTTTAGTTTTGTTTTACAATTGAGATGTAGTACTTATGCAGTTTATCATATCACTTCTGTTTTTCCTGCCTGATGATTCTGTTTCTGCAAACACAGCATCACTTTACTTGCATTTCGCGACATCTGTCATTCATGAAATTACGAATGCCCTGGGAATATATTGCTTCAGGTAAGTTAACTTGAACTAAATTAGTGTCTAATGTATTGTTAGTGTGTATATAAAATTTGTTTTCTATGCTACTATATGTGGAGTTTTTGGTTGAAATTAGTACATAAATATGTGTTTTTGATGAACTTTGTTTTTGGAAAAGTTGTTGATAACTTGTCCTAAGCTATATGTCCGGATGGCAAACATGCGTCGGTGTCCGACACTCATACAATACTTGTATGACACGTATCGAACAACTCAAACAAGTGTCCTAAACAAAATCTTTGACACGTCTTGGACACTCCCCACACACAAGTTTATCTAAACGATGTTAATATTTTATTTAACCATAATAAGTATATATGTATTCATGTCGGTGTCCGTATCGTCTATGTTGTCCGCATTATATAGGCCCTAAGAACAATGTCTTTTGATTCTAAGTGCTTTCCTATTGTTCCATTGCAGGATAACTCGGAAGGAAGCTTAAATCTACCAAGATTTTTCATTTAGGTATGCCCTTTTCTAATTCATTGGTTGAGTTTTTCGACATTTTCTTGGATCACTTTTGTCAGAGCCAAAAGTGATTTTGGATCGGTAAAATTGATTGACATGTTAGAGTATTCTTGAGTAAAATTGATTTTCTCTCTAGAATGGATTCTAGCACAAAATTAGGATTTTGAGCTTTTGCCTCCAAACATAATTTTTTTCTCGGATTTGTTATGCAACTTACTTTTACGTGAATGTATCAAAACTTGAATAATTATACATCAAATTCACTTTTTATCAAAATCAATTAATTCATAATTAATTTTCATCACCGCATAACCAAACACACAATCCATTTCCTCTTTCCATGTTTTGTTGATTCACTTTTTTTGTCATTTCAGCTTGCAAGTCAAGAGAACTACTGACAAGGTTTTGGTCAATACTAATTTTGCTACATGAAAATCTTCATTATGTATTGATTCTTAAGATAGGTTAGGAGATTTATTTGTGGAAAAATTTCATTTTCACCACTATGAATATATTCATGTTAGCTTTAATGTGAATGAATTGAAAAGGAAAATACTTATCTCAATGGTTGATTTCAATTTGAGAACCATTCTTCTCAATCTCCCATAAAGTTGTTTTTTGTTTTACAAAAATATTAAGTTTCACTTGTGAAAACTTATTCCTTTATTTTATTGACAACAAATATTGAACAAGCATAAATAAACCTATGATAAATTAAACAAATTCTGATCAATAATCGTTATGTCCATTGATAAATTAAACTGAAAATGTGTTTGATTATTTAGTAAAACAATATGACATAATGTCGAAGTGTTAAAAAAATAACAGATGTTAATATGGTTTGTTCAAATAATTCTTAAATTTTAATTATATACTAGCATCCACATAAGTAGATAATATGTTATCCAGTTATATCATGTCAAAAACAAAACAGAGAAAATGACTCAATTGAATATTTTAGGGTTAATAAAACAGAAAGTAACAAAAATCTGTTTCAACTTTCATAATCCTCTGGCATTAACATAGCAGATACCACCACTGATCAACTCTAAGAAATCTAACAACTCTTGCACAAACCATCCTCTAGAGTAGCTGTAGCAACCCACTCATGTATCGAAAGAACATGAATCAGAGCTAACCATAGAGATGTATAGTGTATCTTTCATCAGGAGACAATTTGGATTTGGACCAGCCATCATCAAACTACATGCAACATAAACAAATAAAATTACGTTGTTGTTGTCAAAAAGGATGCTTCCTTAAATCATAAACAAGTCTTTTATACGCATAGAGGGAGGGAGGGAGAGAGGATTATATATACCTTTCTATATCGATAGACGATGAATACTCTGAAGTTATCGTCTGATGTTTCTTGCTGTCTTTGTCACAACATTCATAACTACAAATCTCAATTGCTAAGATATGAACATATGTGCTTTTTGGATCCAATTTTGTGTATGGGAATGGTTGTCCACTATCTTGTGTTATAGACATCCAAGAAAGAAGAGAGTTGTAGTGATGAAACGGTGGTTGATAAGAAGAATAATAGTTGTGCAAAAACATTATATTATATTTGTGAAGAACCAAGAACCAAGGATTTGATTTACATATTTGTGCAATACTGCATGTTGCTGGCTGTTGTTCATAGATAATTTGATTTGGGTGGTTTAGCACATCAATTCTTGCTTATTTTGAGGGTTGATGATGATATGACACTATGTGTTATGATGGAATGGTTACAACTATATTTGTTGGTTTGTCTTCTGATTTGGTTATTGAAGACTATTTGGTTAATATTGGGAAGTTGGTAACTGGTGTTGGTTCATTCACCCCTTCCTTACTCGATATTTTGATGGATTGTGATCCTTGGCTTACTCATCCAATCAGCCAGTTGTTGAAGCCCGAGAAGATACAAAGTTCTCCCTCTTAAAACTCTTAATTGTTTCAATTTGCTATTTTCTTCTTTCCAAAATTCTCCCTTTCACTTATTAAAATGGACTCTCTTAATCTATCCTTTGTAACTATATCTCTTATTAGTATATATTAGCATGGGATTATAGCAATATTCTTTAAATATTTTATACTTAGCTCATGTCGTTTTTGAAATGATGGGTGCGTTTGTTTCAGCTTTAAAAAAAATAGATTGTGTCGAAAGAATCTAGAGATTTTTTTTAGAGATTTTAAAAAATAATCTGAAGTTATTTGTGTTTGCCTACTATCCATAAAAACCCATTTTTTTTAAAAATGAGTTTTAACATGTACATGTGTTATCTCCTTGTTATTGAAAAAAAATAAATTTTGAAAAAAGCTAATCCTAATCGCTTTTCATTTTAAGATCAAAATAGATTTTTCTCAAAATCCTAAACAAATACTTAAAGATGAAAAAAAATGATTTTTTTTTTTTAAAAAAATAGATTTTTTTTTGAAAAAAATCTGAAACAAACAAACCCAAAATCTCAATATGAATTTTCATTTGGTTCACCAAATGGATAATATATAGCAGGGGTTAATAGGTCTTTACCCCCTGTAATATAGGTCATTTCCGGTTTTCCCCCCTGTAAAATTTTTATTTTGATTCACCCCGTAAAATATTTTTGTTTTGATTTACCCCCCTAATAGGCCAAACAAAAACCAATTTTTTTTTTCTAAGAAATTTTCGTTTTTGTTTGGCCTATTAGGGGGGTAAATCAAAATAAAAATATTTTACAGGGAGGTGAATCAAAATAAAAATTTTACAGGAGAGAAAACCGAAAATGACTTATATTATAAGGGGGTAAAGACCTATTAACCCTGTATAGCAGTGTAGCAGTGGGTGGTGGAATTAATTGCAGTGACATAATTGGAGTAATACTTATAACCTAGTGTCTATTTTCATTTTTAATTAATGATTAATTAACAGCTGGCAAAATTATTCTGTCTTTCATTTTCTTGAGTTTCAATTACAGCAAGTTATATTTAACACTGAGAAAAAACAAGTGTAGTAAGCAAGTAAGCATATTACACGGGAAATATGATACATTAACATTAAGTATATTTTTTTGGAGATCAAAGTTTGAACCCCGAACCTTGCATATATTATGCATTGTCCATATAAGTGTTTCTAAACCAAATAAACTAACGATCATTTTTTTATATCAATGAAGGCTTAAAAACCCAAAGAAAGAGAAACTGTATTGAAATTAAACTAGGGGAAGTAACCTTCATAGTATCATCTATAAAAAATTCCTAATCATAGTTGAACAAGATTCATAAGACATCACAATGTGATTCAAAGAGGATCCTAAATTAGCAAGCGTATCAACACATTGATTTGCCTCTCAGTACAAATGAGCGACCTTCGCTACCTACTCAAAATCCATTAATTGAAAGATCATTTTAACCATAATGTGCCCCATGCAACTCAGTGTCCATCCATGTCTAATTCCATGAACGGCAGTGACAGAATCAATATGTAATTCCACTGCTCTCTATCCTTATCTTCTAGCGTAAGCAAACCTTCAAGCGCACCCCATAACTCGGCAACGTAGGCACTGCAATCCTCAACTTATTTTGCAAAACCACCTGTGCACTCTCCATTACTCCCTAGAATAAGAGCTCCACATCCAGCTCTTCTACAATCTTTCTAAGCTCCATCTGTGTTCACTTTGACCCAACCCTCCGGAGGCGGTTGCTAAACAACATGAACCATTACTTGAGATCTTCCCATAATTGATCTATTCTTCATCATGGATGTGGCATAATCATGCACACACTTTTCAATGACGTGAGGTTGAAGTTAACCCATTCCAACAATCTTCCTTGAAAGAATTCATCTCTAATTTGCATGGGCAAAATATTTAACCAAAGTTGTATTAAAAGAGGGCAGCCACGAAGGGCATGCGAGACGAACTAAGATCCTCTCTATTTCCTACAATAAATGTCAATGTCCATTGTTATAGTTTTGTAGTAAATACATGCTATAAATGCATACATTTTTATAATATGTGACATTAATTGAATATTTATACACCAAAACTATAGTAATGGATTTTGCCATTCAACTCATGTAAGACCGTCTCCTCTATATTACCACAATAAGTACATTAATTTGTTTGCCTTTTGCCGGCCCTAGTTTTCTAGTGAGAGAAACTGCAACTTCTCTCTAAACTTTTTTTCTCCTTCGTTCATCGAGGAGGGGTGGTTTTAGGTCATTTTTTGACCTAGAATCACCCATCTACATCTTTTCCCCCCTTTCTTTCAATCTAAATAAGTGGTTTTCACATCTATCAAGTTTTTCCTTTTGTGCTTTTGTGATTTCGTCGTCTAAGTGCGGCGTTGTGTTGTTTGTCGTCTTGTGCGGCGTTTGATTTCACGTCTTGTCGCGATGTTTGTTCAGTTCTTATTGAAAGATCTACATCAGTCAATTACAAATTCAACCAATGATTTAGACGTCAATGTTGCAGATTCGGAAGCATGAGTATTTCGGTGACTTAGGTTTTATCATATTATTTGTAGGCATTTTGCCGTTGTATGCTATTAACTTGGGTGTTGTGAGTTTGTTCGCAGATTCACCCTTTACGTTTTTAGCGATGTTTGTATATGATGTACTCTATCGATTTGAATGAATGAATATCGTTTTGTTTTTGTCAAAAAAAAAATGTTTATAACTAGTAGATAAGTTATTTATAGGCTGGCTCTTAATGATACTAAATAAATATCAAAACTAATTTATATAAAAGTTATTTTAGTATTATTAAGAGTCAATACTTAATTGATAAGAAATTGTTACCAATATACCAACTAATACTATATATTTGAGAAAGAGACCCTGCATATTTTTCAGGTGATTTTGTTGACATCTTTTTTTCTTAACACTAGGACCCTTGAGTATTTCATTGTATTATAAATATTCTTGTACAAGTTGACTACCTTTGAATTTGCATGTCGCCGTTGATGGCTATATATATAGGGTTAGATCTAACGTCATTGTTCATTTGGTGGAAGATTTTTATGAGGATTGTGTGGTACATAACATATATGCAACACAAATTAACACATTAACAGTAGTCTCTGCAAATGTTCGTTATTGTAATTATTGGTAAAATAGCTGCGACACTTTTGTCGCATGTAAATTCCTTCTTCACATGGGAATCACCCATCCGTGAGTGAATGAGTGACTACTAACCAACCAACCCAGTCATTTCATTTCGTCTTCACTCTCTTGCATTTTTTCTAACTTTCTTTCTTTAGATTGAGTAACTTCAATAATTCATTCGAACGTCCTAAATTCCACATGTTTTCTTATAAGCAAAGGTGCATAAAAAGAAAGCCTCTCTATGCAGATTTTTTTTTATAAAAAAAATAAAAAATCTTAATATTTGAGTTTTTTTTTAGAATAATCAATTATGATGAATCGGTATACATTATGATTATAATTACTTACAAATTCTATGCTCAAATCTATTGTTGCAATGCAATCAAGGACTATTATCTACGACTTCTATACTCAAATCAATTGTCTCTGTGAGCTTAACTTAGTTTGTAGAGACTTGCGTTATATATGTAGGAATTGGGGTTTAAATCCAAACACTCTATTAATTCACCTTAAAAATAGTGAATTTTTAGTCAATAGGCTATCTGACTAAAAAAACACTCATATATTTTATTACATAAGCTGGTTTTAGATCTTTTTATATGAAAAACTTATCTCACGGTGTAGTTGATATGTATGGTTAGACCTTTTGTGAGGTTTTTGTGTCCCCTAGTCTATCACTCTCTCTCACAGTTAAGTACTTCTTTAAGAGAGGTTTTTATACCTTACTTAAAAACAACTATCATTCTCTCATCAATTTCATCATTAAGCTATTAAAATTAATTAAAAAGTTCCTAAACTATTCTCACATATAACTATTTAGCCCCTTGGTTGACAAAGTTGATTGTTTTTTCTTATGATGGTTTATGGACTAAATTGATATATTTTTCATAGCTTAAAGATCTTCTAATTGATTTTAATAATTTAAAGGCTATATATGTGGAAAAAAATTGATAGTTTAAGGAACAAATTGATTGTTTATTCTTAATTTTATTTTGAGTACAAACCTTTATTATATACTTAATTTTGATTGAAGTCTACTGGCACACAAATTTACAAAGATACGGTGGATATGGTAGGCTTATAGAAGAATATTGTTTCCATACCAAAGGATGTTGAGAAACACCCCTAAAATACTAAAATGACTTTATCGACAGTTAACTACCGATGAGTTTTAACCGACGATAGTTAACTGCTGATGGAATTCGAGGTTAATTTTTTTAATTACTGGTGTTTCTTAGCCATGTGTGAAGCGTAAACAACAATTTTGAGGCTTATATTACTTAGAGCCCAAATCATGTTACTTAGGCCCGTCATTATGGACTTTTTTCATGTGGTTTCCATGCAGGCTAGTTGAAAATTGCTCTTTAGGCATCCATGTTTTGCTTTCAGACATTTTGAAATGATTATTTTACCTCAATGACAATTAATTACTATTTGTTGATGAATGATAGTTGGTTGTCATTCTCTCCAGAACAGTAGTTAATTGTCGTTCTAGGGCATTTTATGTGGTTCAGATTGCGCTGATAGTTTTTGTGGTCCACGATACATAAAAACTTCTATAAATTGGTGTGTTTGGTTCATTTGAAACCACACCACAAAATAATGAATATTTATCTAGTAGATCTGAACACCAAATTAGCACAGTTAACTACAACGAGAAAACTCAATATGTTTAGGGTTCAGGTTAATGCAATATTGTTTGACTTGAAGAAACATAACTAGACCAAATTAGCAGTCAACTCAACCACAAAGACACAAGAAATGTGGAAAGTGTTGAGTATCGTCATCCATTCGTTGACTCATATGGAAGCATCAAATTCACCCAGAAGAAGTTTAAGAACGACGACGTTGTGAGAACCATCAAGTTGGACGCTTCATTGGTCAAATCTTTCTTAGATATTACGGAAAGTTTGATTCAGATAAGGACCTTCAAAGGAAACAGGGCTTGCATGGATAGACAAAAAGAAATAAGTATGTTTGATTCGTGATTTTGTGTGTGTTTTATTATGTTGTTTTACGTTGTTAAATTATGTTAGGCTTAAATATGCAAAACGTCCCTGTAAGTTCGTGTGTTTTTGCAATTCGTCCTTGTATCTTTTTTTGTTTCAAAAGCATCCTTGTAAGTTGTTAACCGTTTGTTTTTAGTCCCTCCCGTTAACTTCCGTTACAAAAACGCTTTGATGGCAAACAGAGTCA
>Ga0228711_1005812_pt1 | contig 18628 bp, 12 predicted proteins | sample MedpolnodulmetaG_2_FD_177996 | JGI IMG/M metagenome (GOLD analysis project Ga0228711, IMG submission 177996) | Root nodule microbial communities from Medicago polymorpha collected in Santa Monica, California, United States - brown nodules | ecosystem: Host-associated > Plants > Roots > Nodule...
TTATTTGTTACATCTAAAACCACTTTTACTACTACTACTTTGTTGATGTCAACGGCCTTATTATTATTATTATTATTATCTTATTTTAATTCAACTTATTATTGTCTGTTGATCCTTTTTTTTTTAATGTTAATTCACCGGTTCATGTCTTGTTGTGGAAAATATGAGTCAGTTTGAGATAAAATAAGCAGCTTAGATGTGTGTTTGTCATTGATTGGTCTCTGAAATTGTAATATCAAGTAGTTTCTTTTATTTAATTAAGTTTAAGGGTAAAACAGTAAAATAATTTTAAAATCCCTCCCCCTCTCCTCCCATCCCCTTGCAAACCAAACACGTTTTTAATTAAAATATCTCCCCTCCCCTCCCCTCCCCTCCGTTAAAATCCCTCCCCTCCCCTCTTAATTCTCGAACCAAACGGACCCTAAGACTCTTTATGTTCTTTAACTCCTATGAATGAATGCCTATATTCAATGTTAGTGGCACTTAGGGCCCGTTTGGATTAGCTTATTTTAGAGCTTATATAAAACAGCTTATGCAAATAAATAAGTTTTTATGTATTATTTATAAGTTTTTAAGGTAGTTTATGAAAACCCCGTTTATGAAGATACAATTTTCGTTAGTGAGAGTTTATAAATTAAAATAAAAACTTATTTATTTACATAAGCTATTTTTCATAAGCTCAAACCAAACGGGGTCTTAGTCTTATGGCTCTTCATGTACTTGTAACTTACCACATATGTATCCTATAAATATGACTTATATTCCAATGTAAATAACACACTTGTGAAGTAATACAATACTCTTCTATGTTCTCTCTTTGTTTCTTTCTCTCCATTCTTATTTATATTTATAAAATCTTGCAATGTTAAGGATCAATTTCATAACACGTTATCAGCACGAAGCTCTAAAAATAGGTGAGGTAATATTGATTCTCGTTACTTCTTTTTATGATGCTTTGTTGAGGTTAGACATTATTAGTTTAGAGTTAGACATTATTAGCTTAGAGTTAGTGAGTTATTTTATTCCACCTCTTAATTTTTAAAAAAACATAAATAAACTGAATCTTCATCTATTCTATTGTCTTTTAAATGACTATTCATTCATCTATGTATTATCGTGTAAATCGGAGGCAAAATCTCTATGTCTTTTGGATGATATTTGATTGATCCATATTAGTTCCGAGTAAGAAAATTTTCATTCTTCATTCATACTAGTTTGATTGAATCATTCAAAAATCTTGTGAATTCAAAAAATGTTAAAATATATGGGATGATTAGATAATAAGTGAATTTGCGAATTGATACATCTCACAAAATGATGAAATTGATTACTACTATACTTGTAATATGTTATTCATTCTATTTTGTTTCCTTCACAAAGCTATGATTAATTTAGAAGCTTTTCATTAATATATATTCTATCAAGATGGATGCAATAGTTTTATTCTATAATACTGGTTTAGTACGTGGAAATTTTGTACTATAATATTGGTTGTTGTATAGCAGCTTATTGATTGATGGTTTTGATTTAACTTTAGCAAGAAAAATTCTTGAAACTAATTAGTTTTGATTTTACACATAAATTTTCTTGGATAAGTTCTTTGACTTGAATAATTATCATATTTTTATTTATTTTTTCTTGTCAAAATCATGAAGAATTTAACATTGAAGCATCCTTCAAGGATTGCTCAAACAATGAAGATATTTTATGATATAGTTCTCGAAGAACTGTTTTTTTTCTTTTAATATTAAAGCATCCCTGAAGGATTGCTCAAAGAACGAATATATATATTTTCATTGATTTGAGATATAGTTCTAAAAGAACGAATAATTTAATATCAAGCATTCGTAAAAGATTGCAAAATAAAAATATTGTGATTTTTCTTTGTTATTCTTGATAGAGGTTTATGGTGAGTTCTTGAAGAACTGGATCTTTATTAACATCTACTGAATTTATATCTTTATTGAATTTTATTTAGTTAACACATTAGCATGTTTGATATTCTTGATAAATTTTGGAATAATTTAACATCAAGCATCCTTGAAGGATTGCGCAAAAGTATTGTTCTTGAAGAACTAAATATATAAGAAGATCAAAATAATTGTCCCTGAAGGATTGCCAACAATCAAATTTTTATCATTGTTTATGAAGGTTTAAGATAGTTCTTGAAGAACTAAATATTTAATATCCAGCTCCTCGAAGGATAGCATAAATCATGACCTTCCTTGATGTTGATAGATTTATGATTGAAAATAAGATCTTTTTACCATTGTATAACTTTTAAAATGAAAGTATTAAAGAGTTCCACGGTAAGAATATAAGAATATAATGTAGTTTTCGAAGAATTAATTTGTTATTTTAAGGATCCCTGAAGGATCACTCAAATAAAGAATTTTCTTGATCACTATTAGGAAGATTTGGAATATAGTTCGTGAAGAACTAAATTTTAATATTAAATCATCCTCGAAGGATTACAAAATTGTGATTTTACTTGCTTATTGTTCATAGTGGTTTGTGGAGTTCTTTACCACAATTCAAATATATATAAGATCTATTTGATCTTAGTATAAGTTGAACACAATAAAATTTGAATATGCTCCTGAAGTAGCAAAATCGAGAAATAATATTAAGAATTGATATATAGAGATTATCATTTATACGATACATACTAATATGATAAAAGTTTATTATGACTTATGATGATTATGATTTTTGCTACTAATGAGTTCTCAGAAGGCATGTAAATTAGAGGTATGATCATCTATGTCATCTCTTTGCACATTCAACACTTATAAATTGTGCTCCACGTATTTTTTGTTTTTTTTTGGGTAGAATGCTCTATATAATTGCTTTTCTAATGAAATTGTAATTATTGTGGTTGTGAATGTGATGTTATTACTTCTTTTGAAAAGATTAAGTTTAGGAATAATATTGTTTTTGAATCGGGAACCTTGTTAGTTGACAAAAGAAAATTTTGTATTATTGATTCCTTCTAAAAATATATGTTTATGATTTTTGAGGTATCAAGCAAGTATTGCCCTTAAAACTTTGCTTCACTAGGGACCACATTAATTTTATATATATTTTGTTGGGTTTTGTTTGTAAATGAAAATGTCTTTTCTAAAAGACTAAAAATGAGGTTATAATTATTGAAGGCTCTAGAAGAATAAATATATTGTTTTTATGAAACTAGTTTTAGTATTACATTTGACACTATAAGAAGTATTGATGGCTCCATACGAGCAAATATATTGTTACATGATAGAATAAAGTTACACGTTAAAAATGTATTATACTAATCTAAGTGTCATAATAATTTATTATGTTTCATGGACATCCTCCTAAATGAATGTCATATTAAAATAATAAATGAAGGATATGTTGAATATCTCTATATTAGGAGACAATTTTTTTGATAAATAAGTGTAGTGAAAAAGTTACATGTCTCTTCATCTATATTGTTTACACATATATTAAGTGAAATTAATGCACATGTTATTGTAAACTTGAAGTTTAAATATTATATTATTAGTGCAATTGAAGCACATATAATTGTAAACCAGAAGTTTACAAATCTTTGGCAACACCGGTTGGGTTATCCCGGATCTATTATGATGCATAAACTAGTTGGAAAAAAAAGGATATATATTGAAGAGTCAGAAGATTCTTAAATCTAGTAACTATTGTGTGTTACTAATTTTCAGAGAAAGTTGACAATTTAAATGTATATCCACAACCGGAAGTTTGTGAGATTATTATGTCAACAAATTTGACTAAGAGTTTATTTTCTAAACTTGCATTTGAAAAGTATCATTTGTCAATTGATATTGAACAATAGCATATGCTCATAAAAATGGACTTGAAGATCCATTCTTTGGACGTCTAAAGTTAATTGTATAATTGATACTTATTAGACCATACCGTATAAACTCTGGTTTGGTTATGAGACCATGTCTTATAAACTCTATTTTGGAAATCAATAATCTTGTATGTTGAGATATTGATCTGCATCAAGTCAACACATTACTATATATATGCCCCCTCTTTAATATATCATTGGTTTTAGGCTAACAACCTAACATTTCTCATCTAAGTGGATTTTGGATGTGTTGTGCATATCACAATTGCTCAAATATAATGCACAAAGATAAATCTTGAAAGAATATTGGAAAAATATATTTGATATGAATCTCCATCTATCATTAGTTGTGTTGAGCCAACTTATTTACAGCCCAGTAGGCTGATTATCAATTGATAAATTAGTTTTCCCAATATTAGGGGGAGATAATAAGCAGCTGAAGATGTGAACCTGAAGTTCAAATAAATTATTTGAAAGGAAATATTATTGCCTCGTATTGATCCTCAAGATATAACTCATTTGCAAAGGTAAATAAATCAAATATCAGCTGTTAATGCTCCAAATGAAATAGATGTCCTTGTCGGATAATCTAATATGCAAATGAGTTTCAACCGTGCCTGAAGCATGGTAGATCAATCGGTTCCAAATATAAAAAGCCTCGAATAAGAAAAGAAGCTTAAAGGAATGATAACCCAAACGAGGATATAGTAACTCTAAAAGAGTTTTCTGACATAATTGATTTATCAGTTTTAGAAGAACTAATCAGGTACCTGAAACTTATGAAATAGTGATAAATTATGTCATGAATGAAAGGTCTCAATGAAATGAGATGGAACCGAAATGAAGTCAACGTCGACATGTTTTTGGATATAATATAGCGCTATATGTGATATGTAATAATGAGGATCATGAATTCAAGTCTATTAAAGATTATAAAAAAGGAAAATATTTGCAGATGAAAAAGAGACAGTTCCTGTGAAATCAAACTCTTTGGACCTGTAGTCCGCACACACGAAGATATGAAGTTAAATGGATATATATGATTTTTCCCGCGAAAAGGGAATTAGAATGGTAAAATACATATATATAGAGTTTGATATGTTCACCTGAAGTGAATTGGTCGATATCTACCATTTATTTTTAAGAGACATATATTCTTGAGACACATATTCAAGTGAAGGGAATTCAAGAATTTTTTCGTACTTGATTAAGTTCAGTAGCACATGAAAGACTCAAATTATATGAAAGATGTGCTATAATATATTTGTATGGCTCACTTGATAGTGATATATGAAACTCCCTCAAAGATTTCATTTGCATAATACATACTATCAAAATTATTGAAAAGATGACATCATTTGTCCATTTTAAGGATTTGGAAATGAATTTGTTATAATCAATTTTATGATAAAGGTATAAAATATTATTAGAAATCCTGAAGATATTTTAAAATTTGTTATTATATAAATGTTAATATCTAATTGATTATGTAATAGAATGATTGTGATGTCACTTGATGTGAGTAAAGATCATGTCCTCAAAAAAATTATGAACAACTTGAATTGGTCAAGTGGAGACACTAATGCATTTTGCTTATTATAAATATATCGTGGTATTTTACTTTTGTCAATACAGATATTGCAGCAAAGTCAATCATATAATATATACATTAGAGAAAGAACAATATCACACAATCCTTTGAAAATGCTAACACCACATCAAGGAAGTGAAGATGCTCTTTATTAAATATAATGATTTTATACATAGAAGAAACTTGCGGTTTTCTAAGAATGTTCTTTCAACAACTCAATATGAAGATATATCAAGAGCTGTTAATTTGGAGAAGAGTATGGAGATAGATCATATCCTTCTACAGAGTCACCGTCAAGTAAAGATTTTGAGTAACTAGTATAAAAGATTATTTAAACTTCTTCGTTCTCTTTATGAAAGGGAGACAAAAATGTGTTCTGCACTCTTTTTCCTTTAACCATGGTTTTATCCCACTGGGTTTTCATGGTAAGGTTTTTAACGAGGCACATTATGACACAAAAGGATGTACTATCTTTCCTTCACTAGAATTTTTTTTCTATCGGGTTTTTCTCTAGCAAGGTTTTTTTAATGAGGCATATCCTTCGTGGACATCCAAGGGGGAGTGTTATAAATAATATTATTATGATGTGGATGTCCATATTCCCTAGGACTCTCTATGTTCCTTAACTCCTTTGAATGAATGCCTATATTCAATGTTAGTGACACTCAGTCTCATGGCTCTTCATGTATTTGTAACTTACCACATTTATGTCCTATAAATAGGACTTATATTCCAATATAAAGAACATACTTGTGAAGTAATACAATACTCTCTTATGTTCTCTCTTTGTTTCTTTCTCTCTATTCTTATTTATATTTATAATATTTTGCAATTCTAAGAATCAATTTCATAACAGGGAGTTTTTTTTTCTCACCAAAATTCACACATAAAGAAAAAACTCTTGTAATCTAATGAATCTAAGTTCAATAAAGCTAAGTTTCTTTATTTTATTTTTTGTTTTCTTTTTATTTTGTATGGGTTCATCACGTGAATAGTTCTCCTTTTATTTTGAAATTATGAAATAATTAAATAATAGACTTCCATAATTCCAATTATTTCTTCTTGTTTTGTTACGAAGTTTCAAAGTATCTAATTCAATCTAATTATTTTTAAAGAAATATTTTGGACTTTACTAAAAGATAGAAGTTTGATGTTGGAACTATAAGATTGAACAAATCTTTAAAACATGTGAATGGTCTAAAAGCTTTTGAGGTGATATAAGATATTCGTACTTAAGAAATTTAGAAATATATCAACATGAAAACCGATGTCAAGACGATAGAAGAGAATTATTCTCAAATATAGGATAAAAAATTCATGCAAAGTCATTCAATCATTTAGAGTAAAACCCTTAACAATGAGTAAAATTTTGTATCTTTTAATATTGCGTAAAGAATCCTGTGATTTTAAAGATTCGTTTATAATTAATGGTCTTTGCCGCATTAAGTAACTCTAATAAACCACATATTTTCTTTATGGAATTCATCTAATCATTCAAGATATCATACCACAAATTTGACATTTTGTAACTCATGGTTTGCGTTAAGGTTTAAAGATCATTCTCAACTCCAATGTATTAGTCAAGTTCTCATAGATACATAAGGTAATGATTAGGAATCAATTATTTTATTCTCCTAGTAGACCTCCTCATTATTCTTTCTAACAAGTAAAAATTTGAAAATATATTATTAGGAAATTCGTGCAACACAGGGGTAATAATACCTTTAGTATGGAGTAAGTGATGGCTAATAATTTCTTCTCGGCACAACCACAAAATATATTTACATTTACTATAAATATCCATAATAGCACTTAGTTTTTTTAGGGATAATAATAGCACTTACTTAAAATGAGGTATGGGAGGGAGTTGGACAATATTAGAGACAATACAAAACAAAACCACAAATTAATAACGGGTTACAACTCTAATTCTTGTTGCAGATTGTTTTTACACCATGAAGATGCTGTCTATTGTTGCACAAAAAATAATTAATGGTGAAAAATACCAATTGGTGAATACCCTCGATTCTAATTACCATCAACAATGGATGTTACCAATGGAGGTGTTAAACTTTGCTTCATTCTCACAATTTTTGTGTTGGCATTTTTTCCTTTTACTCAAGCTTCAAATTCTTTGTGGTACGAATTGATTCATCCAAGATTAACGGTGAAAATAACATCCAAAATTCCAGGCGGGAACGTTCGTGTTAAATGCATATCGAGCGAGAATGATATTCAAACGGGATATTTGAATTCTTCTAGCATGAAGCCATTTACATTTGAGGTTGAACTCAAATTTCTCACCACAATAAGATACAATTGTTTATTGACACAACAAGATAAAGAAATTGGACAATTTTTGGGATTTCGAAGTGGTTCTTATTGTGCAAAAGGTTGTATATGGGAACTTTATCCAAACTATGCTTTGCGTATATCTTCGAGAAATGGTTATGTAAATCAAACTTATAAGGCAATAGGAAGCCCTGATGATCATGATTATGACTTTTCATAGTTATAATCAACCTGACTCGTGTTGCTATTTTACCATGCTTTTACTTTTACCTTTAGAAATATTTACAGATTTTGATTCTTTTGTTTATAAAACACATTCTGATTATCGTATTTTATGTTTTATTATTATCATTTTATTTTAAACTTAGATATTTAACCCATTTTTTAGTATTATAAACTAAGTTTCTGACTTTATCATAATTCACACATGTTTCAAAATATAGCATAAGTGACGTCCACCAACAAAACATTCAAAATAAAAATATGAATAAATTTAAAATCATAAAATTTGTATCCAAACTTAAGTCATATACGGCGAATTCATATGCAAATTGGTTTGCTACACATTAGACTTGGGTCCAACCGATTAAATTTGAATCATCGTATTCGTGTATACGATGGATGTTACTTATGAGTGTCCTTTGAGTATGAAAAGTCGTACAATCATCGTCGAGCAAAGTAATTGTAAGGGAAGAATCCTTAATTTTAAATCATGAAAAATTCTTCAAAGGTCAACTTCAAACACAAAGCAAGGACGAATCTTAGCCGCAAAAACACAAACAAATATACTGACATAATCTCAAACTCAAAGAGTTTCACCGCAAGAACTGTGATTGCTTTATTTTTAATTTTTTTTAGAAATGATATGTAAAATTTCATAGCATTCTGAAGAAGTTTTGTTTTATTTCTATTTTCTTAATTTAAACGTGTAAAATTGCAATTTTATTTCGAGCAAGCGCTTACTCACGAACCAAATTTCATACCTTAATTATGCTAGCATGTTTAGAACGTCATAAGAACCTCTGCCATAAAGCTTTTAAGTTTTTAAATGTGGTATGAATTAATTATGATTTTTTAGTTCATCGTTTAAAAACTCCAAAATTTTATAGCGAAAGAAGTTCTTATGATGTTAAGGAGTTAATTAAATGCACATGGCTCACAAAGAGAAATTATTAATATAACAATCTACATACTTGTTATTATAAAAAATTACTATATTATCTTAGCACTTACAAGATTAAAAACAATTGCGTATGTTTTTCAAACTTTTAATAACCGATTCAAAATTGAATTTAAATTCTAATACTGAATATCCCACTAATTCACATTAACATATGAATTTATAGCTAATATTTCTTTTTGGGAAGGTTATAACCAATATGTACTTGACCAAAAAAAAGTTTTTGTATATTTTATTTTTTTTACTAAAAAGTTGATGCATATAATACAAATTTTAAATTAAATCCATCAACTTTTGATATTCAATTCTTTAAAAAAAAACTTTTGACATTCAATTTTTTCTTATATTTTTTTTGGGTCAGTTAGTCTGGTGGTTAGAATTTAACTTTTTCAAGTTGAACAAGTAAGGAGTCGGAATTCGAACCCGACCCCTGCATATAACAATGCATGTCCTGCCAACTGAACTATGATCAGGCGAGACTTTTTCTCTTATATACAAAACCAAAATAAATGTTTTTTTTTTAAAGAATATATAAAATCAAAGTTTTTTTTGAGGGAATATACAAAATCAAAGTGAATATTGTTTTTTTTTTTGAAAGAAAAGTGAATATTTTTTCTTTATCGAGCGTATAAATGAAGCAACAAATCTTTGGTTCCTTGATGTTTTCCCTTGCGAGGTTTTGAAAAACCTCCTCATACCATACGATAGTTGCCATGGCTGATACCTCAGCGCAAATTCAACAACAACAACAACAACCAAGTCGATCAAGGGACCTCGACAAACTCCTTCTCCGACCCGGCAATCTTGTGGGTCCCAGGTTCGAACCTGGCGCAGAGGTACTCTTTCTTTATTCTTCTTCAATTCTCTTTACTCCTAGTTTTTTTTTTTTTTTTGGGGTTTCATCATCGATTTTGTGTATGCTGTTTTAGTTAAGAGATGATCTTCAAGAATTCGCGAAAGTATTGGTGGTTGGTGCTGGTGGGTTAGGTTGTGAATTGTTGAAAGATTTAGCTTTATCTGGTTTTCGTAACCTCGAGGTTATTGATATGGATCGTATTGAAGTTACTAATCTCAATCGCCAATTTTTGTTTAGGTAAATTATAATTATAATTAAATCCTTATGCTTAAATTTCAATTTTTTTGTTGATTTTGTGATATGGGTATTTTTTTATTTGTGTAATTTGTTTGATTGTTTGTAGACTTGAGGATGTTGGGAAACCTAAAGCTGAGGTAGCTGCTAAGCGTGTAATGGAAAGAATTAGTGGTGTGAATATTGTGCCACATTTTTGCAGGATTGAGGATAAGGAGATTGAGTTTTATAATGATTTTAGTATTATTGCACTTGGTCTTGATTCGATTGAGGCACGGAGTTACATCAATACTGTTGCTTGTAGTTTTCTAGGTTTGTGTTTGTATCCCTATAGCTTATTTATTTGTTTTTATATGCTCCTTTGCTTTTTTATTTTGAGGAATGGTGGTTGTGTTTCAAATACTTGAGTTGTTTTGACGTATTGGTTGATTTTACATTTTATAAACAGTAAATCACACACATACACACCATAGGAAGACACACACAAAATATAGGCTTAGGTGGTTTGAATATGTAGAGAGAAGACTTTTAGATTTTGTAGTAAGGAGAGTAGATCAGAAGGATGATAGTTAGATCACTAGAGGCAGAGGAAGACCTAAAAAAACGTGTTGGACCGAGATATGGTTTATGATAGAACATTATAACGTAATTTGATCGATGTAGCCTACCCCACGCTTGGTTGTTATTGTTGTTGTTCTGCTCTCGGTAAGTTAGCGTACAAACTTTCATTCTATACAGTATATTTTGTGGATGTGATTATCGTATCTGACTTAATTATGCTATTTTTCATGACCACACTCTCGTAAGGTTTGCTGCAGTGCAGGCTGCTTAAGCTAATTTTAGTTTCTTTTATTTTGACTGATAAATATAGAGTATGATTCTGATGACAATCCACGAGAAGAGACGATCAAACCTATGGTGGATGGTGGGACTGAAGGTTTCAAGGGCCATGCCAGGGTTATTATGCCAGGGATCACACCGTGCTTTGAGTGTACCATATGGCTTTTTCCACCTCAAGTGAAGTTTCCTTTATGTACCCTGGCAGAAACCCCTAGAACTGCTGCCCACTGTATTGAATATGCTCACTTGATTAAATGGGATGAGGTATATATATCATTGTCCATCTTTTCTATTATTTTGTAACGATCCATTCCTTTTAAACGAAGTTTGATGTATAGGTTCATCGTGGAGTGCCTTTTGACCCTGATAACCCCGAAAATATGAAATGGGTTTATGATGAGGTAATTTCTATTTCTTATTGAGTATTACTCTTTATACGTTTTAAGCCCATCAATCAGTTACAACTTTCACTATTTACGTTTTATAGGCTGTCAAGAGGGCCGAGCTTTTTGGCATTCCTGGAGTTACTTATTCTTTTACCCAGGTATTTGGGATACTAGTTCTCCCTGTTTTTTTTGTTTGATTGATGTATAATGATGAATTCCCAAAAGTTGTTCAATGTTTGTGCCACTTGTTGTTTTCCCTTGATAATCAATTGCATAATTTGCATTTTCATCGTTCGCTAAGCAATTAATTGTTTTAATAGGGTGTTGTGAAGAACATCATACCGGCTATAGCTTCAACAAATGCAATTATATCAGCTGCATGTGCGCTAGAAACATTGAAGATTGCAACAGAGTGCAGCAAAACTTTGTCAAACTATTTGACGTTTGTTCTTTATCTTTTTTATTGCTTTTTTACTTGGCTATTGCTCTATATACATATTATTAATTTGTTCACACCTCATGTAGGTATAATGGTTCAGAAGGCCTCCACACTAAAGTCACAGAATTCGAGAGGGACAAAGACTGCCTTGTCTGTGGTCCTGGTATACGTATTGAACTGGACCCTTCAATCACATTGCAAAAGGTAAATTTTCAATCAGTGCTCAAGTTTTTTTTTTTAAAAAAAAAATTAGGAATGTATCAGATGTCAATTCCTTGTCTTTAGGAGGTTCAAATGTTCCTTGTATAGAATATTGAAATCATATTTTAAATTGTTTGGTTGCTAGCTAGCTATTTATTTATAACTTAAAGCCTCACTGACCTTAAAAATGACCACGAATGCCTATTTAGATTTGGCAATTTTCAGCTCTTGCTTGTCTTTATTTCATACTGTTGTCTGCAGCTGTTGTATTGCATTTAAAAATGGTTTTTAAACTTAACGTTTTTAGCCTTTTGTCCTTGGGTATATTTCAAAAACACTATTTCGGCAGAAGCAGAGCTTCTTTGTGTCAAATCTTGAAACTTTCATTGAGTTTATTCTCAACCCCTTTCCTTTTCCTTATTTTTCTAATGGTTGTACAAGGAATGAATAGAATGCTGAACAGGTAGTTGTCAGGACTTAAGTTCAGGAAGTTAGAGTCAGATAGGATTAGTTGTGCTTAGATAGTTAGAGTGTTAGGTTGTGCTGTAGGTAAATAATAGGAAAAGTACGAGTATGGTTACAATTTCTTTTATCATCGTAAAATATATTTTTCGCCAATTTTAATGGCTATAGTTGTATAATCATCCCCAATATATACCCTGCAGTAACAGTAAACAAATGGTTGTGTGCACTCCTTGTATTCCTTAGACTTGAGCTTGGCCCAGGTGTTTGAAAGAGTTTATCTAGACTTACCTTATGACATAAACAGCAAACACTGATATATGTGCTTGTAATAGATTATGAAAATAGTTTATGATATGCTCGTAAGCTGTCTTTATTCTTTTAACTTATTTTCATAAGCTCCCTATAATAGCTCATAGAAATAATTTATTCATGGCATATGCAGAAAATGTTTTTGCTAACTGATTAACTGACTTAATAATTCCAAGTTCCAACTCTTTTAACACCTCTGTTATCCTAACAAGTGGTTGAAGAGTCGAATCTTGGCTACAACAAACTGAAAATGACCAAATTCAAGATGGAAGAGACTGAGAGGGGTTTGAGAGGGGTGGGGGGTGGGTGGGTGATGTTTTGGAAGGAATGGGAAATCAAACCAATGCTTTGGGGTTAAGCCACAGAGAAGGAGAATATCTATAGGGAATGTAAAATCAGACCCATGACATACATAGAGAAAGACAATATCTTTGAGAATATAAAGGGAACAAGGCCCGTGCCTTTGACGGTTGCACATACAGGAGGTGGAACAAATGAGGAATACTGAAATGGCTCAAGAACGAGTGATGGGTAGGGGTGTGCATTAAATCTGGTTCACATGAACCATAACTGAAAATTCAGTGAATTAATTTAAAAACCTCAAACCATTATTTAAAGAAACCAACCCAGTCCACTTGCAAACTCTCTTCTTCAAGAACCCCCTTACATTAGAAATACCATTCCATCATACTTACCCAGCCATATGCATCCTCTCCAAAATTGGCAAGGGTATCTCGAGTTTCCAACACTTCTCAAGTTGGGGACTACCATTCTTTCATTTTTTACTTCCTTTTCCCCAAAGCTCTCCTCTCCCCTCCCTAGCTCCCCTCATAAACTCCCAAACATAGCTCAAGTGACTCGATTCATTAATTAGTAGTTACACTGCGTACAAAATAATAGGATGGAAAAAGAGGGAAGTAACAATTTCATTTGAGAGAGAGTATTGCAATCTTTTAGGTTTAGAGCCGTAGACCCTCAAAATTCTGCATGTTTCTGTAATAGGGGGATTTTCCTCCTAATCTTTGGAGCATCGCTCCTGTTAGGAACTCTTGTCGAAAGGGTCCATGCTTATTTCATTTAACATGCATTTCACTGTGAAAGGTTGCCACCTATGTAATATTTTGTATCTTGACTCTAAATCGGTGAAATTTTTACTGTGCATGTTGTTATTGTGTGTATGATATTTATTTATTTATATATTTTTCAATAGGTCCTTTGCTGCTTTTAAGCAGCTCATTTCATTTTATTATATTCCTTTCTGATGCATGTTTTTTAATCAATTATCAAACTTGTGCAGTTCATGGATCTTCTGGAAGAACATCCTAAGTTGCGATTGTCGAAAGCTAGTGTTACACATCGAGGAAAGAATCTGTATATGCAAGCTCCCCCTGTATTGGAAGAAATGACTCGATCAAACCTGACTCTATCTCTTTTTAACCTCATGGGTAAATTGCCCAAGGACATTGTGCATGTGAATGGGATGACAAGCAAGAATGACCAAAAAACCTCATGTTTGAGAAAATTACGCGTTGTTTTCAAGGGAGTTGATGGGGATACAGATATGGATACTGCTGGAGGAGCATAACTTAGGAAAGTGTTCTGGCTTTATAAGCACAGGTTAATGTTAGATATCACAGCTTGTTTCCAATATTAGTGAGGTAAGATTAACAATTTCTACTATGTAAACGTTAGTAACATCGGATGCTGCGAATTTGGTTGTCCCACAGGGTGATGATTTTTGATAATTCCATTTTGTAATGTGCACCTAGATTGATGGAAGCACATTAGACCATGGATTGCTGAAATATTTCTCACTACACGTGTTTCATTTCGCTATATCAATTTTTTTTTTTGAAGGAGGATTGTTATCAATTTAATTTGTGCTAGAGAAATTAGGATATTTGTAGATATTTGTAACCAATGAATGATTATGCAGAACTGTGTAGACCGAATAAGTGCATAAATCAGATTCATAAACCAATAACACGAGTTATCCAATAAACCAGGAACATTCAAACACATGATTATGGAATTCTGCCCAAAACCAATGACATGTATCTTTACAAAAGAGTGACTTCATCACTATTAATCGAAGAATTTGATTTGGTTACAAAATAAAGAACCCTTTGTTCTTGCTCATTTCAATGTTGAAGATAATTTATTTTCTCTCAAACCATTGATCCCTCGTCATTATTCATGGGTAGGAGTTTTAAAACTTGTAAGATGATAAATAAGTTCATCAAACACATCTCTTCACGGAATAGTGTCCATTCTTCTCAACTTTCCACAATATATCCTCGGAGACTTTTTGAAACTCAATCGGGTTGATTCACCTTAATATTATATAAGTGGGTTGGTTCTTGAGTGAACAAGGAATACACCAACGGGTACCTGCCTGAACAAGGAATTTAGCATTGGAAATGCTCCTCCACATATAACTTGGATTCTGACCAAGTGATGCCATTAGAAGCATACTTTATGGATAACTAGACTCTTGACCCGTTCTATCGCACGGGTCCTACCAAGAAGAAGTTAAACTAATAAGTCGCAACAATGTAAACATATATAGTTGATAGAAGTTTTAACAACATTTAAAAATATGTTCCCTTCTACGACAACAATAGAAACAAAATGAAATGGTATATAAAAAAAAGATTTAAACTTTAATCATCAAAATACATTACGAAAGACTTCATGATAAACAACATTTGAGGTCGTATCAGTATTCTCTCCATCAACGATTAGTATTTTTGATCCTTGTTTTGAAGTGACTCTTGAGATTGCAACGTACATCTGACCATGCGAGAACACAGGACTCGACAAATAAATTCCAACACTTTTAAGTGGTTGCCCTTGACTCTTGCTGATTGTCATGGCAAATGAAACATATATTGGAAATTGTCTTCTTTGAAATTTGAAAGGAATTTTAACATCAAATAGTGAAAGAGATAATCTGGGTATGAAAACTTTTTCGCCAATGTTACTTCCAGATATAACCTTTCCTTCAAGTACAAATTTCCTCGTTCTCATTATGATTAACCTTGTTCCATTGCAATTTTGGTGCGTTTGTTTGGCGGTTCCATTTTACAAACTCAACATCAACCCGATTTGCTCAATTGTTTTCACATCTATTGATTGAAAACTAAATTAATAATCAATTTGTGTGTTTATCAGATGCAAGATGTTGTATCGAGAAAATATCTACAGTTAATATCACTATTTATGAGATTTGAAAGCTAAACTAAAACTTAAGACTATAGAGATGCATGATTTCTGCTTTAAAAAAAAAAACTATTTCAATTCCCTCTATATCATAATAAATGTTGGTGTGCCTGACATGCTCAAAAATGGGCTGTTATGAGATTCGAAAGCTAAACTAAAACTCAAGACTATAGAGATGCATGATTTCAGCCATAAATCAAAAGAGACTTTCAATTCCCTCTATGTCATAAATGTTGGTGCACTTGGCATGCCTAAAAATGATCTGCCAATAATGATCGAGTAAACACATAAAAGACAAGTCAACATGTATGCATTTAATGAAAACTAACCAATAATATCATTTAATTACCCTTTGTCTGCTTTTGATAGCGTTTAATCATATCAAAACATATATGATTAAAAAATTAAATGATATTATTGGCAATTTAATACGGCTGAGATGAAAGAAAAATGAGGTTATGAGATCTACGACTAAGATGTAGGGAGTGGTTGACTGAGTTGATTAACATTAATAACGTGTTAGGGAGGAAAAATGAGGATGGATTAGGACTAACATGCCAGCTTGACAAGTGTAGCTTTTATAATAAAGGATAATAATATCTTGCTTTAAACTATGAGGTCTGAATTTGTCCGGAAATTCCATACTTATTTAGCAAACTATGAGTTTGGTTCCACATCAATTTTAAAAAACTCTCGATTTAGCGATATTGTGAATTTTGTAAATATTCCTTCCGAACAATTCATTATGGTTGAGCTTAACTTTAATTGAATTTTATCTGCAACTATCGGTAGACATTCAAACACTAAAATATTTAATAATTTACCTTAATTTAATTAATTACAAAAACGGTGTCACAAATTTAGCATTCATCATCCAATATATTGTACGACATTGCGGGTGGCTGCGTGTGTATGACATCACATTAAATTAATTTCAACATAATAGGTTTTTAGTTTTCACAGCAAAATTGATAAACCTTTCAACATGAATGCTTTTTTTTCAAAAATTGATAAACCTTTTTTTATTTTTCTGCTTTATAATTTATTGTTCATGCTTTGAGTGAAATTTTTTTTATTTTTTTATTTTCTGTAGTTTTGGATATTGATAGGGAAAATGAATATTTGAAGAGCTGAATATCGGATACGACCTTATTTCACAAGGTGTTCATCTTAGACGCATGGAGAACCTAATACAAGTTTACTCAAATGATGACTCATACTCACCACTATCAAACTTCATGTATGTGCTCCTTTTGTTTCTTATTCCCCACAAGGTGTTTTATTTTTTTTCAATTTATTTATGTCTTTTTATGGTTTTTGATTTTAATCCATTTCACAGATTTTTGAAACACATGATGTCTACAGATATAAGATGATTTTTAGCCAGTGTCTTATGATGAATTAAAACTACAATGTAGCAATTTCAAAGCCTTTTTGTTTTTGATTTGCAAACTGAATTAATTGAGTTGGTGTTGTGCCATGTTGGCCGATGCTTTTATCCTACTGCCTTGGTGTAGCACAACGAAATGCTTGATATAACAAGAAGATAATGTGCAGTCAAGGCTAAAAAAAGGTATATACTAGATCTGAATTTGTCATTGCTAATTTTATTGCATCACTACTTTTTATTTCTCTACGACGTTTCAATTCTTCAGAACTCCTATACCTTATGTTGTCTATAAAACCCATTATTCACTCTTTTGTCTGTTGCCTTCATAAAATCTCACAATGAAAGATACTACTCCACACAACTTAAAAGAACCTTCGTTCTATTATGCATGAATATGATTATGGTTGATCAGAAGATACATGGTTAAACTGTTTTTTTTTATTTTTTAAGGATGCTTAAACAGTTGATTGCTTTCAATTTTATCATGTCATTTGAATCAGTTAAACTGTTGAATCTTATAATATGACCATTTGTTTAATGCTTTAATTTTGTAATGAATCCCTGCTTATGTATATTAAATCATAAATCATAACTTTCCCCTCCACATTCATATCTTTATACACATATATAATATATAATATATTTCACTACTATTTATGCCTAAATTATTTAAGCCTAAATCGTTGATCGATTATTGTATGTTATACACGTTGATTTCTTAGGGTGGGGAAAATTCATGCAGACGTTTGAAGGCTCTGGTACCTCCTAAAATATTTAAAGAAGGCTCAATTTATGAGGTGTAGAAATCCAGTGATGTTGATTTACTTGAGTCAACTAATGAGTTGCGGATGAACCAACTTGAATCGCATAAGCCAAAAAGAAGCTCAAATTGAAACGACTTCATATATAACTACAAATGAACACGGATATGTTTCTCTGATAATTCTTTTATGTTTGAGTAACACATATATATTTGGTTTTCCATTCTTCCTCACTATGTCAGCTTCCATCGTAACAAATTTCGTAGCAATGGATTTAAATTGTTAACTATTTTCTTATTAATACGATGCAATTTAAGTTGTTCATGCTTTTTCTTATCATGGTATCAAACTTTTTTTAAGAGAATTTCTTTCAATCACCGTGCTTATGTTTTGCTATTGGACTCCAATACAAAGATGTCAAATAAAAATTAAGGATTTGTAATTTAAAATGACAAATTTTAACGGATTATACTAACTAAAGAAGGTGTATTGGATTAGGATTTTAAAGGACAATTTTTGTTTGAAAAAGTCTTGAGGATTTTAAAAGACTTTGCAGGATTTTGATGACTTTGAAGATTTTAAAAGACTATTAAGGATTTCAAT
>Ga0228711_1005813_pt1 | contig 18628 bp, 7 predicted proteins | sample MedpolnodulmetaG_2_FD_177996 | JGI IMG/M metagenome (GOLD analysis project Ga0228711, IMG submission 177996) | Root nodule microbial communities from Medicago polymorpha collected in Santa Monica, California, United States - brown nodules | ecosystem: Host-associated > Plants > Roots > Nodule...
GTTTTTTATCTTCCTTTTTTTTTTTTTGAGAGGTAATGTAATACCCCATTTCTTATTTGCTCGTGTTGGTTTTGATATGTTAACTATGTGATTGAGTTAGACTAAGTGTGAATGTGTTTAATTTTATATACGTAAAGTAATACATATTACACCACTAGGAATTATAAATTTGGATTGGAAGTTGAATCCCCAACACAATATAGTAGTTAACAAATGTTTATATTTTGATATAGTTAATTCTTTTTTTAGGTATTATAATTAATCTTTTTATGTACTTTTTTTATTCTCAATATGATTAAAATACAACATACCAAACTAAGATGCAAATCACAATCGAGAGACGCATGCATATTTAGTGTTTGACAATACTCTAAATTGAAAACTAAAAGCTAGTTGATTTTTTCCAATAGATTCTATCCACCGGAGTTAGAAGATATTTTCGAATGATATTACATTAAATATAGTAAAGTTTATTGGTATTTGTTTTCGGATTTTCCATGGGTTCCTCCCACATGAGGCAGCCCTACTTTAGACCCCACTCTCTCATTTGAGATTCAAATTTTGGTTTGTCAACACTACGCTCTTTCATTAGACTCATTCGTCATTGAGTTTAAATTTGTCTAACTTTTTCTCAAAATTTGTTTAAATTTTAACCTATAAAGTATGACTTTATTATATATGAGTTGAGAGGAAGGATTCAATAATGTGCAGTGTCCTTACTGTACTGTGTACGCAAATTTGACTATTATTGGTAATCGAATATGTGAACATAACTTTGCAGAGAAATCAATGGGTGCTTGTGTGAATACTTGAAAGGAATATCTATAGAAATGGAACTTCGAACCTTTTTCTTTGGTGGTGCATAAAATAAAATATCATACTATGAACAAACAACCATTGACTTGAACTATATTATTAGGCAATGATTAATTTGAACATGATTGGGGTGCTCCTAACATGATCCGCACTCCATTGCACTATTTGGGAGCAGTTAATCAATGATGATCTCGTAATGGCAACCAAATAATTAATAATTTGGGGAGGGTGTTTGATTAATTTTAAGTTAGTGGAAGTAGTAGTATATGATTGGATCTTGTTAGGGAGCCCTATAATTAAATATCGTACTCCATAAAGAATCAACATATATTTTTCGTTAGTACTTTATTATCCCTCCGTCTCAAAAATAAATGGCATGATTGATTGTTTCACATACGTGTACATTTTTTTACCTTAGATATCTATAATTACACCATCTAGTCATTATTATAAGAAAAAATTTACATTTTAGATTCATTTGTTAAATGATATATGTAGTCTATAATAAATATAATGTACATCATTAATTGAATGAATTTAAAATAATTAATAATGATATATGTAGTCTATAAGAAATTATTATTACTAGCAAAACCCTATTAGTAATAATAATTTCTTCTTCCATTTTTTATTTTAAAAAAGCTACCAGTTATTAATGTAAGTTTATTTAACTTTTTTTGGTAGGACTTTTTATTTAACTTTTAGAAGGTATATATTAAAAAAAATTTAGAGGAGAAGGAGTATATTAATTTTTTTTTTTAAGGATGGAGAAGGAGTATATTAATAAACTGTTTCTTTTGACTAAATATATTATTAAATTTTTAAAAATGTATATTATTTTATAAAACAAATAAAATACAAAATGAAAGTTCATCAACAGTTCCCTGCAGATTAAATATATTGAAAATAAGAAGTGTTTATTTAATAATATTTTCTTTTAAATCTTTAAAAATATTCTAAAAATACCTGTCAGATTCTTTTAAAATAATTGACCAAATGTTTTTCATTCATAATCAAATCATTGGAATAAGAAATCTAGACTTGATTTAGGGATGTGTGGAGTTCTAGGTAGACTCACAATATCATATTGCCTTTAAATTATAATTTCATCAACTGTTGTATCTAAATTAGTTAAGTCTATTTTGTTGGTTGCCAGCATAATACATCAAGAACTATATGTATTTATGGAAAAGACAAAGTACCTATAGATCTAACTCGCATGTTGGCAGTGGTTTTGATTAATTAGTTACAGATTTTATATCCATCCTCTTATGCAGATGTGTCTGGTGTTGTATTTCCTAGAAGATTCTAAATATGTTTTGGCTTATCCCTTTTGTTTAAAATAAAATCATTCATGTAATACTATATTTTTATCTTTACAAATTTTCAAATAATTATTAATTAGATCATATATAAGATAATCAGGTAGATTGGATAATTATATAGGCCTCAGAGCAAAAACTCTTCATATATTGATTGTTCATATTTCCATTTTTGGAACATGTAAGTGTTGGTACTATTATGATCATTAAAGGGGTAGACTTTGTTGGATACAACCACAAATCTTTTATATTTAAACACACATTTTATTAGTAAAAAGAGTAAAAGAAAACAAAATATTAATTTTTATTATTGTTATTGAAATAAATAAATGATATGATCGCTAATGTGTGTGCGCCTAGATGCAAAAATTTGTGTTTTGACCCATTAGAAGGAAACTCAATATCTTCGATCATACATTCGTTAAATGAGTGATTTCATTTAAACACAAAAAAGTAAACACGAACACTATGTAGTGTGTACTCCCTCCGTTCTCCATTATAAGAGAAAAATTCATTTTTTTAGATCCATTCAATAAATGATGTATTTAGTTTATGTATTTTAGGTTCATTCGTTGATTATGAGAAATATCCTCATTCAGTTTTCACTGTCAAATAGGGCATAACATATCAAAATGTAAAAAAAAACTTTACCCGCAAAGGGCACAAAAAGAGGCATTAAAAAGCCAAAATATGCCCAACCTAACCTGGGGCAAGGAAAGAACACCATTGTCAAACATGTTGATGGAAATAGAAGCAAAGAACCTGTTGTTGACATCGATCACTTTGAATGAGGTGAACATTGTTGCTAATGCAAATAACAACACTAAAAATGCTAATCAGGTTATTCAGTCTGAAATTAATGGAAATATAGCTCACAACACAAAGGTTTCAATCCAACATACAAATTTGGAGAACAATGCAGAGAATTTCACATATGAGGATACTCCTAGTTCACACAGTTCGGAATTTGCATATTCATGGCAAGTGGAAAATGAGCAAGCAAAACAACTTGCTATTATTCCACCTATTCCTGCTGTGGTCCAACATGATATTGATTTTCTGCGTGAATCTTGGGCTAACATGGGTAAGTTTGATCAAGTTGAGAATGATCCTAACAAACATTTTCAATTGGTGGTCCCAAGGAAAAAGAAGAAACAACAAAAGCAATTTGTTGAAGGTAGCAACAGGAACTACTCTACCTGGCTTAGGGTAAGTACTTCCAAGAGTTTTCAAAATAAAAATTTTTTTTTTTTTTTTTTTTTAGGGTGTTGGTCTATGCCCCCCTCTAATCATACTTTGTTTTTCTTTTTATTAATATATGTTTTGGATGTTGCAGCATGTGACCCCTCTACACCCCATCTTTTGCTTAAAAAAAGAAGTATTTAGTTTTTAATATAGATCATATACATCATTTATTAAATGAATTTAAAAAATAAACTTTCACTTATAACAGAGACCAGAGAAATACATCACTTATACTTATTGATGTGATTAAGAGAGATGTAATAAAATCCAACCCCAAAAATAAGTAATAAAAACTAAATCGTATATTATATGTGTTTTGTGGGACGAACTCGTAACTTTTGAGTAGTTTGAGCAACATATATATAAATTTATATAATTAACTACCAATTTATTTTTAAAAACGTAAATACACGTCACAATGGTTGAATAAAAAACTTGAAAACTAGCATATAATTTTGATGTTCCTGCAAGATTATGAGTAATAACAATGCATGTCTTTTGAAGAAAAAAAAATAGCCATAATATTTTGTTTATCATTCAAAAATACAATATAAAAGCGTAAAATAGAGCTAAACTCAATAACATCATAGAGATGTGATAGAAGCTTTTTAGGAGCCCTTGGTTATAACTTATAATTTCTCAATAGTTTTTTTTTTAACAAGTTAAAATGGAATATATTACCACATAAAAAATATATTTTACCCAACACAAAGCGTACCAGAGTAAAACACCAAAGTCTTACAAAGAAACAAACTAGACAAAACAAAAAGGCAAAGAATTAAACAATGCCAAGACGGACGAAACAAAAAGGCAAAGAATTATACAATGCCCAGACAAACAAAAGGACAACGTTGCCAACTATGGTAACCAAAAGCTATATGTGCATAATTTTTTTACAGTCCCCGGAAAGAAAACAACTTAATATTATCCAAAAGTTGATTAAGTGAACATTATTTATTATTAAAATTTTTGTTGTTCTGTTCCTTCCATATTACCCAAGAACAACAGAGCCAAACTGAATGCATAATAGAATGTCGCGATTTAAAAACGCCTGCCAAGTTGCCAAACTGAACAAAATGATTCACAATTCCAAAAGGATCAACTGAAGAAAACCAAGCCAATTACAGACAAGATGCCAAAGAGAACTAAAAAGATTACAAGCCAAAAACAAATGATTTGCTAATTCAAGATTCCCACAACCGCTCACACAAAGTCGTGCCTCTGAAAGAATGATGTCTCGTCTAAATAAATTATCCTTGGTAGGTAACCTATTTCGGAGAAGCCGTCAAGCAAACAAAGACACTTTCAATGGGACATCTTTATGCCAAATAAGATCCAACACAACTGAAAAATGGCGAGCTTCTTAACTATTGAGAAAACGATACACTCCACACATTGAATACCCAACTACCGGGTCCAGATTCCAATGCCATTTATCCTCAATATCGACCTGCAAGTTCAATGAATCTGAAAAAAGAATATTTGCTTATAAATGTGACCAAAAAAAGTATATTTGTAGTATTAAATATATAGACTAGTTTATTTTTAAAAGCATAAATACATGTCACAATTGTTCTATGCAACTTTTTAATATATTCGTTTTTTGTTTGTCAAGTAGCGTAGTGATTTGACTCACACACTATTACTATGGAGAATAGGAGAATATGTGGATTCCCATCATATCAATGTCGATGAAACTATCAACCGAGCTGCATTTGCAAGGCGGTTTTTTAATATATTCTAATAATATTTGATAATTTTCATATTTCAATGTCAATAAAAGTATCACTTTATAGTTGAGTTTGGCAACACAGGCTTGTGATTTAATTAAGTAGGAGCATTAAAGTTTTGGAATGTTCTTTGATGTTCATAAGTTTATTTGTCTTCCAATAAAGCCCAACATAAGAAAGTTCTAAGAGGTGTTGATTTAGTGGTAAAAATTTAACTTTATAACATGAAAAAACAAAGTTCCACTATCATTCTGAACAATTTTAAAATGGTTAATAATGTAAGTGTTTTTTTAGGTAGTTTTTTTTTCCACTTCCCTGGTTTTTTGAAAAGAAAAGAAAAAGCCAACAGAAGAAAAAGTAAAAGGAAATATTTAAGAGATTTGTTCTCTTAAAAAGATAATTAAGTTAAATTACAATCCCATCCATTATTTGTAATAGAAAAAATGAATATTTCGATCCAAATCAAAGTTGTAGATCCTAAATATACTTTGTAGACCTTTTTTTAACAAGTCAAAATGAGATATATATTAATAATAAAATGGTAATCCCTCCCACACAAAGTGTACCGGAGAGGCTGCTAGAAATTTACAACATTACAAGCAAGACAACAAGGACATCAACCAATACCCAAACAAGCTAATGAATTTACCCACCACATATGATAGCCAAAAGGAAAGTTAGCATACTTTGCCTTTAGCCACAAAAAAGAGATCAATTTTTTCTTTCTGTCCACAAAACCCACACCGACGCAAACCAAAGTAACTATAAAAAATTACGGCGGGCACGTGAACCTCTTGCGGAATGAGAGAACTAATTAAAATGATCCATAGCATGCTGAGGACCTGCCTAGTAAATATGAATCCAAGACCGCACTTGCAACCAAAGGAAACTGAAGAAATCACAATGAAGGAACAAGTGTTGAGCTGATTCAACTTGTCCGAATCCACTCACACAAAAATGATGTTATGGAGAAATAATGTTGCGTCAGACCAAGTTGTCCATTGTCGGTAATCTGTTGCGCAAAAGGCGCATACACAAATAGACACCTTCAACAAAACTTGTTTGTGCCAGACACTCTCCAAAACCGCATCCAAGGTATGATCCTCTTGACGAGTGAGCAACTGGCGGGTAGACACGGCAAACAGTGTAACCATCTTCTTGATTGGGAAGCCACTTCCATTCATCCGGATTATTAACCTGTAAAGAGACACCAAGTAAAATAGCCTTACACTCTTCTACCACCTCCTCCTCCAGGAAAACAACCGACGCTGCCATTTCCAAGCTCCTCCCCCTTCACCCCAACCTATGGAAAACATCTCATCCACCGACTTTCCCTTGACATCAAACAAAAAGTAAATTCGACTAAATTTCTCACACAAAAGCACCTTCCAGCCAACCTATCTGTCCTGAAAAGAGTATCAACACATCTTTGTGGTCATCATCTAATCGCTGTCAATCCCTATTTTCTCTCCATCACCGCCACAACACTCTGTCCATTGTGGCGGCGCTGTTCTCTCATTCTGCTCCAAATGTAGGATCCTAAATATAAAATCCTCTAGTCAAATGAAATTGGAGAGAATCCTCGTCCACATATATCCCTTTACTATAAAACAAGAGTATTTCTGCATATGCTCTTACATAATAATGATTGGAGTCATACGAGACTGGAGAGAATCACCGTCCACATATTTTTGCTATAAAACAAGAGGATTTCTAGATATGTTCCTAAAGTGACCGATATAAAAGGGCTAGCTAGTTTATAAAACCCCACTTTCTATTCCACTATCTCAGTACCATTTTTTTTTGGGAATGCAGTTAATATATTAATAACTCTCTCAATAGCAAAATTTGAGAGGAAGGAAAAATTGAGAGAAAAATTCATAGCAAAATAAAGACTCTGCAAGTGGATGATGGCTATTTATATGGATCATATATCAATGATAAAAACATACATAGATAGATCTACCAAAAAAAAAAAATACATAGATAGATTACTGGTCCCGAATGAATAGAACAACGTCAGTACGTGATGGAAAAATAAAATCAGATAAAACAACATGTTATATGAAATATTTGACTACAAATTTGTTTCAGCAATTCAATTTCATTCCTAAAATGTGTTCCCTTTTTTTCAAATCAACATTTGATAGCACATTAGAATACATATAATATGACAAAATTGATCAACAAGATTCAAAAAGGTTAAGATTTCCCCATTTGCAAATTCATTCGTCAAAGCCAAAACATAATTTTAGGGTTACCTATGAGCATTCGATTTACAAAACAAGAACAAGATTGTTATTACCGTTTCAAAACATTTATTCATTTTTTTTCCTTCAAGAAAGATACATTCACATTGTAACAAAAATAAATACATTCAAATCTAACGCACCATAATAGCAATGGTATTCATTGTGCTACCCAACGGTAAAAGCTTTGCCTTAGACATAAACCCTAACACCACCACTCTCCATCACCTGAAGGCTGCAATCGAACAACACCATGGTACACCTGTTTCGAGTCAATTTCTCTTCCTTTCTCAGAGTCTCGGAGAAAACGATTCTAATCTCATCTCTAACCTAGGAATTGGACCCTTCTCAACCCTAACCCTACACGTCCCCTTTTTTGGCAGCACTCCCACCCCATTCGATATCAGATCCGCCAAGGAGGAGGCTTCCTCTGCAACTTCAAAGAGCTATTCGAAGAAGCCTAAGAGGATGCCAAAGAAAAAGAGAGACAGAGCTAAAAAAAAAAGCCTTGGCAAAGAATGGGAATGGGAATGCTGCCCCTATCCCGGATGCAATTGCTGTTGCCTCAAACGGAAACGGAAGAGGGGAAAGAGCCGTGGAAGCAAAATATGAAGACACTGAGGTGAAAATTGAGGAAGAAAGGAAGGAGGAGAACGATGAAGACGAAGAAAAGAAGAAGGTTAACGAGGTCAAAGGAATTGCCGACAGGGAAGAGGTTGAAAGGCAGTCCAACACTGTTTTGAAAAGTCTTATGGATGACAAAGAGTCTGAAATGGATGAAGACAACGAGGGAGAAGGTGAATTCAAGCTAGTAAACGAGAAGTCTAAAGAGAGATTCATGAAAGTGTTTGGGTCTGTTGGCAAAGGTATGAGCAGGGAGAAGGTTGAAAATCAGTTCGACACCATTCCAGTTACAGAAGGTATTTCGGATGAGTTCGATGCTCAAATGGCAGAAAAAAGAAATGCCAGAATAGACGAATGGCATGCCAGTAGTTACATTAAGGAGAAGGAAGAGGTTAAAATGATGTTGGAGCGCTATTCAAGAAAAAAAGAGAAGAAGAAGGAAAAATCATTGAAGAATGAAGAATTGAGGAAGAAAACTATGTTATAAATATGCTGCATTCCATTCATGTTTATGGTTTCATAATAATTCTACTTTCTTCTCCTTTACATCTTCTCTTTGAGAGGATTAACATTTTAACTAATTTGTATTCAATATTTTTCTAGTTTTTACCATTCTTTGCAAGCTTAATTCCGATTCCCACGTTGTTCTTCCATTTTTTTAATTTGTTAAATCATTTAGATTTTGATTGTAGAACATGTGAAGATGCAATGCCTTTTTTGCTTTCTTGTTTATGAAAATGCAATCTCTCTGAGTGTTAATGCACATAACTCTTTGCTTTCTTATTTTATCAAAACAATACATTAGCAAAAATTGTTAGGAGGCACGTATTAAAACTCCACCACATTTCTTTTCCAACTATTGCTTCGACGATCTATTCACCACAGCTACAACCGGATCCAACTCCAAAAATGTATCGGATTCAACCCAAGTACCCACTGATTTGGATAATAAAAGTGCACATAAAATGTAGCATATAAAATATAGGGTGTTTGATTTACAAAACATAATTACTAGATAGAATAGAATATGACAGAATAAACGGTATAAGACAAGACAAAAATGTCTCGGAGAGAGATAATATTTTTATGTTGGAAAACAAAAAATGGTATTTTGATATTTTTGATAGTCTTGACAAAAGTTGTTACATGGTTTAATGAACGACATGATTTTTTTATGAGATTTATCAATTTGTAGATATTTTATGTAAAATATGATTAAGGTGTCAACATTTAAAAATGCAAAAAAAAAAGGAAAATAAAATAAAATAAAGGACTAAAACGTCATCCGAAATTTAATTTAACTAATAAGCAAAAAAAATCACAATAACTTTTTTATTATTAAATTTAAATTAAAGTGGCTCATAAAATTTGACAGTAGTTATTTAAAAAAGTTAAGTTCAACAACACTTCAAAGTGTCAAATTCAACTATAATTGACTATGTAATAGACAAACTAGCAATGTGTTTTTCAATGTAAATAGCAAAGTTATTTGCAAAAACAAAAACAATACTCATAGAAGAAGAGTATGAAGTTAAATCGACATCTTGCATTGGACATGGTGAAGTGACAAAATGAAGAAGATGAAGAAGGAACTAAATTGGAAGAAGAAGGAAAGAACAAACCCTAATTTTTGGGGGAAAAAAGAACAAGAAGAAGATACATCGAAGAATAAGAAGGTTATATACCATTGAGTCGGATTATTACCATATCAACTCTTAATTGCCACACCTCTGTATAGACTTAACGGTTTTGAATTAAAACTAATGGAAGAGACTAAAATGTGTAACAGAGATGAACTTAAGGGACTCAAATCGACCAAAAATTAATTATGAGACTAAAACGATACCAAATAAATAGTTAAGGGACCAAAAAAGAAATTTAACCTAATTTCTTTACTTCTTTTTTACTTATTACATCTTTTTTCTTTCTCAGCAGTACTGTTGTACGTTCCCTCCCCTTTTGAACTTGGTTTGCTTGCACTCTTCCTTTCTTTCCTTAAAAATGGTCAATGTTTTCACCAAATCCACACACCATCAAAACTTATGGGCTAAGGCCCTCTTGTACTCCAAAAAAAAAAAAGTTTAATCACTTCATTCCTTCATTGCCATCTATAAATTGAGAACAAAAAATCATAAAGAGGGGACATAAAAAACAAGAAAATAGAAGAGGCTAAAAAAACAAGGGGGTTGGAGAGAAGAACATAACCGAAAATTGGGAGGAAAAGATGTAGACCTTGAGTAGTCAATGTTTACCCCAACCACCATCATCCACCATATATCTTCTTTGTATCATACATATCATTTTTATTTTCTTGTTGCCACTACCACCAGTAGCCAACATCACCCAATCACAACAATCAAAACTCAAAATAACCTTCACCATCTCCATGTTCAAAACCCCTTTTCAAAAAGAGGATGAGTTAGAAAACAAAGAGAGAGGACGAAGAGGATTCTTCTTCCACGCCAGTTACTTATCTTAATATTCAATTTTTCCACGCCAGTTACTTATCTTAATATTCAATTTTTGGGCTCAAAAATCATTTGAAGTCTATTAAAATTTGGTTGCAGTTCCCCTCACAAACAAATATTTAATCTTCTAAATTATCAAAACAAAATAAATATAAATATCATCTTAGGAGGTTAACTAGATGTACATCTCTTTAATCCTCGAACTGTTAGAACACAAGGTGTAGGGCATGATCGTTCTAAAACTCATTTTCAAAATAAAAAAAAATCTTAAACGAATAATTGGATGTACATCTCTTTAATCCTTGAGTTGTCAAGACACAAGTTGTACAACTTGACCCTTCTTAAAATCATTTTCAAAACAAATAATTTTAAAAGAATTAATTAGGTGCACATCTATTGGAACATGTGTGGAAATTGAGTTAAAAGACTAAACACAAATTCTCATGTTGGGTAGAACTAGTGTTTTGTGAATTGAAAAAAGTGGAAGTCCTACATCAGATGAAACACACACATTAGTAGTGTTTATATGGTGGGGGTGTACCTCTAATAGGGGTACATAGTTATGTGAACGAAGTAAACACTAGAGAAAAATATATATTGTTATATATTTTATTATTTGAAAATGTTAAATTAAATAATTAATTTAATCATTATTAGAAAGCGTTTTCTTAGTCCGCAAGTTTTGCTAAAATATTTTGGAACGCAATCTAGAATATTTTGGAACACAATATGAAATATTTTGGTAGGCAATCTAATATATTTTATTGCATGGTCTGAAATATATTTTGATACTCATAATATATTTTTGTACTGGTCTTTAAAAAAAATAATTATTGTACTGGATAATTTTTGCACTCAATATAATATATTTTGGCACTCAATTGAGATATTCTTGTATTAGATCTAATATGTGTATTACTTGTTTCCAAAGTTTCTCACTTATTAGTTGTGAATTTTCTCTATAAATAGAAAGCTCACATAGTGCATTCTACATACCAAAGAGTTCTATTGAGTTGTCGAGATCTCTTTCTCTCTTCTCCCTCCAGCTTGTGTTAACGAGCTATTCTTCTCCTCATCTCCATATTTATGTCCCTTCGCAATTAAGAGTGTTCTTAAGACCATAGTCCCTTTTCGGTTTATTGTCCCTTCAAAATTAAGGATGATCTTAAGAGCATTGTCCCTTCAATTATTTATGTCTCTTTAGAATAAACAATATTTTAAGATCATGGTTCCTTTTCCGGTATAATAAGAATGATCTTAAAAATATATTCTTTTTCAATTCTTGGAGAAGTTAGACATTAGAATGGTAATAACACCATATTTGAGTGCATAGTACCATAGTTGGAAAGGTTAAAAATTAGAATGGTGGTAACACCATATTTGAGTGTCTCAGCACCATAATAGAGTGGTCACAATACCATATTGGTTTCGGTATTGAAAGTGTCTTTGGAACGGTTTTCTACAGTGCAGTAGTTAACCGCACAGTTGTAGCTGAACTTGTTTTATCCTAGAGGCGGCATAGTTGATAGTCTGTCTTGCATAATTTTGGACAGTGCCACAAAACGTCTTAAAGAAAGCGGTAGTGACTCAACCTAGTAACAACTTCGGTAGATATTCTCTATCAAAATAGAATTTGGGAATCCAAATACAATAGTTTGAAAATCCAAAAACAACAACTCTTTGATCCTTAAGCTTGTCACATCTTAAAGAAAGCGACATGGTCGTGACTCAACCTAGTAACAGCTTCGATAGATATTCTCTATCAAAATAGAATTTGGGAATCCAAATACAATAGTTTGGAAATCCAAAAACATCTCTTTGATCCTTGAGTTGTCAGGACACAAGTTGTAGGATTTGATCATTCTTAAACTCACTTATAAAACAAACCAACAAATTCATCATAATCAATTTTTCACGCTCATCATTTTTTTACATAAATCAACAATGTTTTTTTTTTTTTTTTTGTCATTTACTTCAACAATTTTTCTTCTTAAAATCAACCAACAAACAAATATTTTCTATACGAGAACTATGTAGCTTTAAATTCTCCATTGCATCGGAAGATACGTAGGAGCAAAAACCCGCTCTCATTAAGTATAATAATAACAAAACATTTTTTCCTCTAGCTTCACAATTTCATTTAATTTTTTTATTCTTATTTTAATTTAATAATAAGGATAAATAAATAGTTTATTTACAAGTAGGATGTTATTTATTCAACCATTTTCCTTCAATTGAATTGTTTCTAGGCTCACCTATTGAGATACTTACATTACATGTAACAATTTCCTCACGATTGTGTGTTTCAACAATCTATCCGAAGTGACCATTTTCTATCTAGTTTTGCTTCAGATGTTTACATGTCCCTAAACGAGTCTAAATGTTGCAGAACAATACTTCTACTCGATCTGTGCATCCACCACCACAACAATATAGAATTGTCATGACTCTTAAACCCCATCTTCGGTAGTGTTACCCTATATCTTTGCAATTCACACTACTAAAAAAGTAAAAATTAGTGAGAGATATTTAGTGAGGGAAAACGTGAAATCCCTCTCTAATTCCGTCACTAAATTTTGTGACCAAGAAATTTGTGAGGAATTTCATTTTTTCGGTCACTAATTTTCCTCGCTAATTTTGTTTTTTCTAGTAGTGTCAGTTATCAATCATACGGTAAGCCAACCAGACATGAGATTGGTTATGAAAATTCTACGTTATTGTGGCGGAATTGTTGCATGTAATGTTTAAGGTTTCTCAAAAGCTAAGCCTAGCAACTATTAAAGATAAGAAAAATTAGTTGGGTAAAAAACATCTAATAGTGACCTGCTCACTTGTAAGTAAGTTATTATTCATACTGGACGGTTCTAAACTCAAGAAATAAAATCAATCAATACAAGTTGGTAGTTCTTTTTTTTTTTGGTTACAATACAAGTAGGTAGTTCAAAAGAACAAGACTCAATATGCAAAAAAGTATTTACATATAAAAATGGTAAACAATAAATAAAAATAAAAATAAATTAATTGGCAACAACTCAATTTCACTGTCATATATTACTCTTAACAAGGTTCAAGACAACCGGTACAATAGTAAACTAGTCATGTTGTTTTATTGAACCAAGTGTGAAAGAAAGGAAGTGTCACATTCATAAAGTCAAACTAACCAACCAAAAATAAAGCATAAAGGTTGTGGACTCTATCTTAGATAATTCGTATCATATCTCAAACTTAGCCATGAAAAACACAGAGTTTGATCATATTCAGTTATTCACACATGATTTGACAAAGGTGGCTTATGCATGCATGCCTAGCCCCAAGTTTATGAAAATGCAATCTCTCTGAGTGTTAATACACATAACTCTTTGCTTTCTTATTTTATCTAAACAATACATTAACGGAATCTTAAAACTCCACCACATTTCTTTGCCAACTTTTGCTTTAATTTATTCCTGCACAGGTAAGTTTTTTCTTGAAATCTTAATAAAGTTTTATGGTTCTTAACCAATGTTTTTGATTCAAGTTTCACAATATTCGTGCATATTTTAATTCTCTTATATCAATCTCTTAACTAGATTGCTGAGACATGGCGCATTGCCCTGGCTGAACTTCAAATTCCACCAAAATCATCTTCCAATTTCACTTCTGTCAACTTCGATATTGGATCCCAATCCGCTCGCACATCCAATTCTGTTTTCGAACCCTCCGCCAACCATCACAACCGCGATGGTGGAAGCTTCGACAATCTATTCACCCCAGCCACAACCGGATCCAACTCCAAAAATGTATCGTATCCAACCCAAGCACCCACTAATTTGGATAATAAAAGTGCAACACATAAAATGTAACATATAAGATATAGGGTGTGTTTGATTTACAAAACATAATTACGGGATTGAATAGAATATGACAAAATAAATGGTATAAGACAAGACAAAAACGTCTCGGAGAGAGATAATATTTTTATGTTGATATTTTTTATAGTCTTGACAACAGTTGTTACATGGTTTAGTGATCGACATGATTTTTTTTGAGATCTATGAATTTGTAGATTTTTTTTGTAAAAAATGACTAAGGTGTCAACATTTAAAAATGCAAAAATCAAAATGGAAAAATAAAATAAAATAAAGGACTAAAACGTTATCCGAAATTAAATTTAACTAATAAGAAAAAAAATTGCAATAATTTTTTTTTATTAAATGCAAATTAAAGTGTCACATAAAATCTGACAATAGTTATTTAGAAAGGTTAAGTTCAACAACACTTCAAAGTGTCAAATTCAACTATAATCAACTATAACTAGCAATGTGTTTTTCAATGTAAATAGCAGAGTTATTTGTAAAAACAAAAACAATACTCATAGAAGAGTATGAAATTAAAACGAGATCTTGCATTGGACATGGTGAAGTGACGAAACGAAGAAGACGAAGAAGGAATCAGATTGGAGGAAGAAGGAAAGAACAAACCCTAATTTTTGAAGAAAAAAACAACAAGAAGAAGATGCAATGAAGTATAAGTAGGTTATATACTGTTGAGTCATATTATTACCAAATCAACCCTTAATTGCCACACCTCTGCATAGACTTAACATTTTTGAAGTAAAACTAATGAAAGAGACTAAAATGTGTAACAGAGATGAACTTAAGGGACTCAAACTGACCAAAAACTAATTATGGGACTAAAGTGATACCAAATAAATAGTTAAGGAACTAAAAGAGAAATTTAACCTAATTTCTTTACTTTTTTTTTACTTATTATATTTAATTTAAGTTTTTACTTATGTTTTGGCCTGATAATTTTATGTAGGATGAAACAAACATTATGTGAAGAATTGTTGCCATCGATTGGAGATTAGACCGCACCCTGCAATAGTAGATGCTTGAAAGCCAGACTTGGGCAACACTATTAGACATATACAAAGTCGAAACACATTTAATAATTGTGCTGCTCGAAACATGGATACTATAGACCTAAACATTTCTTTTCAAACATGTGAATGCACGATTGCCTTGGAAGACATTCATATGCTTATTGGTGTGAAGGTTAACGGTCCAACATACATACAATGGGCATCTATTGAACCTTCTATGGTGGCAGAGGAATGTCATGGTTTTATTGTTGTTCATTCATATTATTTCCAAATCTGCTTTGAGGTACTTGTGAGGGTAGTACAATGGTTAACATAGACCTTCGTAGTAGTTAGTGGTGTTGGAATGATTGGACAAAGTTGGTTGTCCCACATCAACCTGTATTTCAAATCGGTTTGGATATGAAGTTGTTGAGACCTTCTTCCTTTTCCTTCTTGTACTAGAAATCCAGCTTCAGTTGAATTAATAAAATAAAATTGTGTTGTGTTCTCAATTTCAAATTTTGATGTTGCATTTATACTATATCATCTATATAAATCAAATATGTATATTGTTATGTCACGAGACTATTTCGTTTTATATAATTTGAAATATTATAAAATGTTTTGAATTATATGATACGATTGTGATTGTAATTGTAATTATTATTATTATTATTATTATTATTATTATTATAATTAGAATTCTAATATTTCTTATAGGAGTAGCTCTAATATGTATATATATTGCCTTCCTTTTGATTTACATATCTTCTACTTCAAAGTAGAAGTAGGATCGAACAACATTTAAAAGAAGCAATTTGAATAATTGATATTATGATGTCAAACTTAATATATGACACTTAAAATACTTCTTTACGAGATGACCTAAATTACAAAATCCATCGTTGGATTGAAAATTATTATCACATATGTAGTACCCTAATTTTATCCGAATAAATTTCAAAAATCTAAAAAATAAGTGATAATTTTAGTTTTTATCATGTTTTTCCATCATTGTTAATTTTTATCATAATATCTAAAAAATATCATTAAAAAAAAGGACCAAAGTGAGAGTTCATTCTTGCAGCCCAATAATTGAGCCCATTTACGCAACTGTCTAATTACATTTATCCAAAAAAAAAAATAAAAGTGTATTAAATAAATGAAATCAATTCTTTTTTCAAGAAAGTTGTTTCTTGTTGAGCAATACTGTTGTACGCCCCCTCTCCTTTTGAACTTGGTTTGTTTGCACTCTTCCTTTCTTTCCTTAAAATGGTCAATATTTTCACCAAATCCATACACCATCAAAAGTTTGATCACTTCATTCCTTCTTTATCACAAGGGTTCATCATTGGCATCTATAAATTGAGAACAAAATATCATAAAGGGGGAACTAAAAAAACAAGTAAATGGGAGAGGCTATAAAAACAAGTAAATTGGAGAGAAGAACATAACCGAAAATTGAGAGGAAAAGATGTAGACCTTGACTAGTCAATGGTTACTCCAAACCACCACCATCCACCATCTTCTTTTTATTTTCTTGTTGCGACTACTACCAGTAGCCAACATCACCTAATCACAACAATCAAAACTCAAAATAACCTTCACCATCTCCATGTTCAAAACCCCTTTTCAAAAAAAGAATGAGTTAGAAAACAAAGATAGAGGAAGAAGAGGATTGTGCTTCCACGCCAGTTACTTAAAATTTGGTTGCAGTTCCCCTCACAAACAAATATTTAATCTTCTAAATTATCAAAACAAAATAAATATAAATAACATCTTAGGGGAACTGATCCTTGTCAGAACTTAATCAAATCAACAAAGACTAAGTCAAAAGTGGCCTTGGGGCCAAATCAACATAGATAACCTCCCAAGTCAAAAGTGGCCTTGGGAACCAAATCAACATAGATAAATCTCTTTAATCCACTTGACTGTGATGAATTTGTTGATTTGTTTTATAAGCGATTTTAGAACAATCAAGTCGTACAATTTGTGTTCTGACAACTTGAGGATCAAAGTTGATTTGATTATGTAAAAAAAAATGATGAGCGTAAAATATTGATTGTGATGAATTTGTTGATTTGTTTTATAAGCGAGTTTGAGAACGATTAAATCCTACAACTTGTGTCCTGACAACTCAAGGATCAAAGAGATGTACACCTAATTAATCCTCTTAAAATTATTTGTTTTGAAAATGAGTTTAAGAATGATCAAATTGTACAACTTGTGTCTTGACAACTCAAGGATTAAAGAGATGTACATCCAATTATTCATTTAAGAATTTTTTTATTTTGAAAATGAGTTTTAAAACGATCATGTCCTACACCTTGTGTTATAACAATTCGAGGATTAGAAGATTTGGTTGCACCCCCTAACTAATTACACGTGGCACCTCACTTAAGGGATGTGGGTGCCACATCAGCGAAGACTAAGTCAAAAGTGGCCTTGGGGGCCAAAACTGCCAAAGATTCAATACATAAGGGGCTGTTTTGTATTTTAATTAGTTAGGGGGCAAAAATCGCAACTTTTGAAAAGATAAGGGGCCAAAAGTGCAATTAAGAATTTTCTTTCTATAACCTAATCACCAAAAACAACATTTATTAATGTTGGGTGAACAACCACATTAGCTTCTCTCTTGAAAAACTCAACATGAGAGTTGTTACAACTAAACTTAACTAGAGATTGACATTTCCTAATGATAAAACCAAATTCAGAAACATTATTATTATTTATTGGAGGCATCACTTACAATCTTAGAATCAGCGGTAAAAATAACATTATCAATTTCAAGCTCTTTGGTCCAGCAAATTGCAGTGAGTACTGTCTTCGTCTCGCCAACCAGCACAGAGAGGATAGGCTCCAACCAAGTTGTTCTTGCTCCAACGAACAATCCCATTTCATCTCTAATACATATGTCTATCCCGACTTTATTCGAATGTGATGAAAAAGATGCATCCACGTTGTACTTTAAGAGACCATGCAGAGGGCTTGTCCACTTAATGTTATTGTGCTCAACACTCACCAAGTCATTTCTTCTACTACCTCCACAGGCTGCCATCAACTCTTCTAATAACAACATTGTTGGACATTAAAATTAAAAATGCCTCTATTTTAAAAAAGTGGTTGGACTCATATTGTTAACGAGCTTTAATTGAGAACAATCTAGTTTAAGAGAACCTAATTTTAAATCTTGACTAAAGCAATTATTGATCATATTTTATTTACCTCCTAACAAAACTCTAATTTATAGAATCTCTTTCCCTTAAAAATTGAACGGTTAAGACACACAAAAAAAAAACTTCTCTTCTTTTTCTTTTAATATCCCACTTTT
>Ga0228711_1005814_pt1 | contig 18624 bp, 9 predicted proteins | sample MedpolnodulmetaG_2_FD_177996 | JGI IMG/M metagenome (GOLD analysis project Ga0228711, IMG submission 177996) | Root nodule microbial communities from Medicago polymorpha collected in Santa Monica, California, United States - brown nodules | ecosystem: Host-associated > Plants > Roots > Nodule...
AACAACTTTTATTATTATATTATCTATAACTCTTATTTGTTACATCTAAAACCACTTCTACTACTACTTTGTTGATGTCAACGACCTTATTATTATTATTATCTTATTTTAATTCAACTTATTATTGCTTGTTGATCCTTTTTTTTAATGTTAATTCACCGGTTCATGTCTTGTTGTGGAAAATATATGAGCCAGTTTGAGATAAAATAAGCAGCTTAGATGTGTATTTGTCATTGGTTGGTCTCTGAAATTGTAAAATCAAGTAGTTTCTTTTATTTAATTAAGTTTAATGGTAAAACAGTAAAATAATTTTAAAATCTCTCTCCCTCCCCTCCTCTCCCCTCCCCCTGCGAACCAAACACGTTTTTAATTAAAATATCTCCCCTCCCCTCTCCTCCGTTAAAATCCCTCCCCTCCTAATTCTCGAACCAAACGGACCCTTAAGAAAATTTACCTAGATCTATATAGATTTCATCTGTCACTAAAAACATCTTAAAAATTGTTTTTTTTCTTCTTAAAGATCCTAAAAATTGTTATTGTAAGGGCACTTGTCATATATAAATATTATGGGAAATGTTAACTAGTGCCCTAGTGCTCCAGGGGCACTGGTTAAGGGTCTTAAATGATAATTTTTTATAAAAGTTTGTGCGATTAGTACATTGGAAATTAAAAACTTTGACTTTTTAAAAAAATAATTTCTTAATTTAGCATGCTTAAAGAGTGTCCCGGGGGCACTCGTTAACAAGACCCAAATATTATTAGGGGATACTTTTGAGGAGCATGTCGTTCATTGTAAGGAGCTTCCCAACTTTAAGTACATACATGCGGGGGCACTCGTTAACAAGACCCAAATATTATTAGGGGATACTTTTGGGGAGCATGTCGTTCATTGTAAGGAGCTTCCCAACTTTAAGTACATACATGACTTTGTTAGGGATGTACTTTTTGATATTTTCAGACGGGCGGAAATATCAGTGAAGAAGGAGGTGCCTGAACTTCCTGACTGACCCACTAGATAGAAGATCAACACTCAGGTCTGCGGATGTTATGGTGTACGGATGGGTAGGTGGAAAACATGCTTGTGTAGACTTGACTGGGGTTTCACCACTTGTGGGATTAGGTGTCGGACCTTTTACCGTAGGACATGCAGCCCTTAAAGTTGCATCAAGCAAAGTGGCCAAACATGAGAAAGCGTGTTCAGACAATCAACATGCTTTTATACGATTTGTTTTTGACACTTTCGGTTTCCTAGCACTGTTGACCTTCTACATAGAGTTCAAATGGTCATTCATAACAAAGTCATATCTCCTAGGTCCATGAATGTTGTGTTCACGAGGATTGATTTTGCCATCCAAAAAGGTCTAGTGGCGCAGTTTGTTGTCCGCTTGCCTTCTATTCAAGTAATGGTTTATATATATAATTAAGAATATTATTAGAAAAAACAAAAAAAAAATTATAAAACTGGAGATTGATTTTGTCCTTTTAGACTGACATCAAACATTCAACGTGCATTAATTTATTGCAACCATCGTCTTCCCTCCTGAGATTCTTAAAGATTTTCATAATATTAATCAATTGTATTCGAATCGAAATATACTATTTAAATTTGTTCTTATTGGCCGAACCTTCTTCTAACGTGAACTAGAATCCAAACCACGTTGTAGCTAGCATGAGGTTAATGTAGGACACTCTCAATAGTCAATGTATTCCTGAAAAGATAATTTCAAACATATATGTATTCTTCAAAGATTCTGTATCGTTAATTAAGGGTGTTTTTGTTTGTGATGAAAAATCTATTTTATGAATAAAATTTATCATTTTAATAGTACTTTTGTTTAAGATCTTTAAGAAAATCATTTTGTTAGAAAACAATTTTTAACCTTAAAATGAAAGGTTAATTTTAAAAGCTTTTTTTCCTTCCAAAATCAAGAAATATAAGTGTAGGAGCATAAATCAATTTCAGATTTTTATTTGTTTTTTAAAAAAATCTCTAATTATTTTAAAACAAATATTTTATTTAATAGTTAAAACAAACACGCCTAAAATTAGTTGAATCTGAACAGTGTATTTTTTTTTATGGTGTCCAGGGTTCGAACTACAAACCTTGATATATCATGCATTGTCCTTACCAACTGAGAAGGACATCTGAACCGTGTATAATTTGACTCGTTTAATTCACGAGTTGAATCAATAAATATATAATACTTAAATTTTCAATTTTATTTTAAAATTTATATATATAATTACTTCTATAAATTTCAAAAAACATTCAATTTTTCATATTCAACTTATTTTTCACATACCTTATAATTGGCATTTAAATATTTCGATTAAATATTTATTTTATCTAAACAAAATCACTATTAAATTGTATTTTTTTTTAGGGGATCACTATTAGATTATAATTTATTAATATAAAAGTTTGACTTTTGAATCATGTGATTCGAGTTAAGGAATTTAACAAAGTTGTTTGCAAACTTCTTTAGAGTTGTTTGCAATCAGTCTTTACCCCCTCCTCCTCCACCACTAAAATAGTCTCAGCCACCTCCACCTGGCACTAGTGAAGGCGAAGAGAGAAATCTGTATGCATTGCCAGATAATCTATCTTCCACGGAGCCTGGTCAGGTAGGCTCATTTTTAGTTAAATGACTTGGGCTTTATCTTTCAAGACATTATGTGACTGTATAAGTATGAATGGACCTGGAATTATAGACATATTGAAAGTTTAGAAGCATTGACACTTTTGTCGGCATTTTTTTTATCCAAAAGGATTTAGTGTGGGGATGCTGATCAAAATTTAGGATGTGAGTATGGCAGGGAAATTTTTAATTAATATATTTTTTAAAAATTTGTATGTTTACTAAATTAATACTAAATAATTGAAAATAAGTAGTATTAGTTTGTTATCATTTGTTTAGAAATACCAAAGACATTTAAATGTTCTATTAGGTCGCGGACAATTTTTAGTCTATTTCTGTTTGTGGTGGTTTGTTTCAGAACCAATTTTCAGTGTTTTTAAACATTTCAAATTATGTTCAAGGCTTCTAGCTGAAAAAAGATGGATATACATGTCGTTATCTCTTACTTGTATATGACTAGAGCTGTCAATATCATGGGGCTTTGAAGTTTAGGCCCCAGCCCACATACTAAGGGGACTTGAAAATTCACAAGATTAAAAAGCCCACATTCATGCAAGCCCACAAATAAAAAAATCAAAAGGCCCCAAAGGCCCAAAATTTCTATAAACATTTTTTTAAAAAACAAATAACTTTTTTTTTATCGAAAAAAACTTTTTTTTACCGGAAAAACTTTTTTTTTTACCGAAAAAAACTTTTTTTTTTCCGGGAATTTTTTTTTTACCGGAAAAAAACTTTTTTTTACCGGAAAAAACTTTTTTTTTCCGAGAAAAAAAACTTTTTTTTTTACCTTTATATAAGTGGGACTTTTTTAGGCCCACAAATAAATAGATTTTAGAGTGGGCTTGGCCCCAAATATTTTGTTCAATTAGGGGGCTTTAATTTAGTGGGCTTGGTGAGGGCTTTTTTAAGTGGGCTTTGAAATTTGGGCCTCTATTGACACCTCTATATATGACTATCTGATCTCAGGTATACCATATGCCACAGGTTTTTGTGTATTTATGCTTCATAGATGGCTACGACACTTGTCATGGCTGCCAAATGCCCAAATGGGAACACATTACATTTGATTGCTCTTAGTTGTAAAATCAGTCTTGTTATTATTATACTTAACAAAAGTTTCTTTGGAAATAACATTTTTCTCTCTGAAATGTAGCTGCATCATCCTCTGCCGCCTCCTCCACCAAGTTCTGGTGCTATTCAGTCTGATGGTACCGACAATAAGAACTCTTATTCAAACCAGGAGATCCAAGAAATGGTTCATGGGCCTCCTCCTCCTCCAAGACAACAACCTCCTGCTCCAGGACCCTCATTTATCCCGAGTTTACAGCCTGATGTATTGCCCCATGGAATATCTCGATTCCCACCACCTGATATGAAGCCTCCTTTACCTGTAACTGGACTTCCTGGTCAGGCACCTCCTCCTGGAATGATGGTCCCCCTAATCCGAAGGCCCCCCATATGGTCCTCCACCTGGGCCTCCTCCAATGATGAGACCGCCACTTCCACCTGGTCCTCCTCCAAACTTACAGGAAGAGGATCATATGGCAACTAGGCAACTTCCTCCTCAGAAACTATCATATGTTAAATCTGCTGCTTCTGCTGTTGTTAAAAGGCCATTAGCTCAGCACACTCCAGAACTCACATCTATGGTAAGTTGATTCAGTTTGTTTTTTTATTTATAGCTTTACTTTTATTTCAGCCCTCAGGTTTTGTTCTTCCCCATACCTCTATTAAGTACACATTTAGTTCAACTTTGTTTCAAAACATAACATCTTCTCAAATAAAGTTTCTTGTAGTAGTGTATATTAGTATTTTTAGACCTCTGAATAAGCTAATGACAACATACTGTATATTATTCTGATGCTAATAGTGATCCAAACCAAAATAATTTTCTTGTTTGTACTCATGCATGAGAACAAGTAAACACCGACTTTTGTACTTGACCTGTTATTGAGAATTCTGTTAATTTATTATGACTAGAGAGCAGTAGCTTATAGCTCCATGGCAGTCGGAGCCTCATCTCTTCTGTAATTCCTCCCGACAATAATACCGTAATACCAATTCATTCCTTCAATTAGCTATTGCTCAACGTTCCATTGTTTCTCTGTTGGTTCTGGTTTGTATCAACAGTTCAGTATATAGATTTATTCATGTCTCATGCATGGGTGAACAAGTAAACAGACTAGGATAATTATGGAGGCTACATACATGTACACATTTGATTAATGACAATTTTTTTATCAACGACTAATGACAATTTGATTCTCATAATGATGCAACCATATAATTAATCAACTCCACTGCTACATGGGCATAAACTCAAGTGTAGAGAAAAGATGGCTTTAATTAGTGATCAAAATTTGAATTCTCAAAGATGTTATCGGAGTAATGTCTCAGTTAAATAAGTTAGCAGATGTCCTAAATTGGTTGTTCTGACCACTTAAAGTGGCATAATTTGTTAATATTGTGATCTCTCTTTACATGTAATTGCTCTAATATAGTCTGGATCATTGTTTTTACTAGGTTCCTGCATCTGTGCGGGTGAGAAGGGAGACCGCAATGACCAAAACAAAACCAAAACCACTTGTGTCAACAATGTCAGTGTCAACCTCTAAAACAGTTCCTATGACACTTGGGCCAACTATTGTAAAACCAGAATCAGTGAGCTCGTCATCTGCTCCAAAAGCACCAAGCATTGATGACTCATACACAGCTTTCTTCGAGGACATGAAATCCCTTGGCGCACTTGATGGTTGAGATCACTGTGAGTGGTGGAGTAACCTCTCAGTCGTTGTCGTTCAAAGATTTTGGATACCTTTTTAAGAGATTAGCAAAATGGGGGCCACATAAATTTTGTGGATAGATAATCATGAAACATGTGTCAATGACTCAATGATTAGCTTTATTAATTGACAAATTCTATGGTACACCTAATGTATTTGAGTGTACTGGTACACTGTGTACCGGTACACTCATTCTTTAAATTAATAACTAAATGAGTTGTTTTATTAAAGAAAAATATTTTTTTTATCACTTATAATTATAATAACTAAATCTTATTCATTAAAAGTGTCAACGGAATAAAATTATTTTTTTTTTAAATTTTCATCACTCATAATTGAGAACATTGATTATTTTTACGATAATATGTAAAAAAAATTACAATAATTTTTATAAACAATGAAATGATGTTTTTTCTTATAAAATGATGTTCTATAAAATATAAATATTGACAAAGAGCTATTTATTACACAAAAAATGATCGTTTATTTATAAAATTATGAAGTAAGAGTACCGGTACATCTCACTTTGTGAGTGTACCGTAGAAGTTCCTTCATTGATTACCGGTAATCTCTTTGGAAATTTGATCTACCCAGATACTCCTCCACTACGAAATCTTTCATGGATGAACTAAAGTGGGTAAACCAAGTTATTTTTTGTGGGGTTAAATTGTCATAATCAATACATAGTTGATTAGTTTTTACTTTAATAGCGATTGTTTATAAAGAACTGAAATTTGATCTCACATGTTTTATATTTTTTTTATTTGTAATTAGTTTTGTTTCAAAATTAATATTAATTTAACTATTTTGATTAAAATGCATAAAAATATTAATTGTTAAAGTTGTAAGAAAATGATTTTAATAAATTTTACCTAAACAAATTTTAAATAATAATAAATATATAAAATTAAAAATGATAAAGAATACACAACAATAATAGATAAAAACTACATTTACAATGAAACACAAAACAATAAATAAATATTAGCAAATAAATAAATAAATATAAACACCAAATTACAATTTTTTTTTGTGGTGGCCGGGTTTTGAACTCCGGACCTTGCATATATTATCCATTGTCCATACCAACTGAGGTAAGCTCACGAGGACACACCAAATTACATTTTTACAAAATACAAAATAATACAAAAATTAATGATATAAAATAATAATAAATTTAATGCTTGTGATTTTTTCCATCAATGATTTCAATGCTTGAGATTTTATTTTGAGGTTGTAACTATAGTTGATGCGTAATTTAGCCCTTTATTCTTTTTCTTCCGTGCTTCTCTTCCAAATTTTTGTTAGTAGCTACCTTTGAGGATTGCACAAGGGACCGAGCTGAGACTAGATCAATTGCTAATGGAAAATGAAGATTAGATTTTGTAACCTACAAGATCTGATATTATCTTGTATTAAATTGTTGATTTCACATTTAGTTATTGATATGTATTTATGGGAACCTCTGTTCCCTTTTGAATTAGATATGGTGCACGTGTAATTTCCCTTGTTATTTATTTATTTTTTTTGCAAATTCAAAGACATATTTAAGTGGAGATTTCTTTTTTATATAATGATCAAAGAATTTCAAATGAATGAAGTTTTATGACTTTCCTTGACAATTGTGTTGAATTGACTCAAATTTTGATGTTTGTGCTTTTGGAAAAATCGTGACACGACTTGGTGATTCTAAAAAAATTGAGTGGTTCTGTCAAGATTAAATCGGGACATAATTTTGAAAATTATGACACGATTTTTGGATCAGATCGCAGTACACCATTGTGTATAAGCTTAATCGTGGTGCGATCTGGGGAAATCATGTCACGATTTTGCCTGGTTTTGAACAATACATAAGTACTCTTTTACCAATTTGTCAAATGAGCTTGAGAATCTCATAAAAATCAAATGAGGGAACTTTTAGTGAACTTAGGAACTAAAGGTTTATGGTCTTCTGATAGGTTTAGCTTGAGAATGACGCATCGATACCCCCACCAGCACTTGATGCCTATCTTGGAGGGCCTTCTGATCTATCTTTTCTCTCATAATTCAGAGGTCATGTTGCTCTCCGAGTTTGGAATGATGTTGATGTAAGTGTTTATTCTTGTTTCTATTTAATTTTTTGTACTTCAGATTCGTGATTCGCGCGTACTTTGATGCATCGGGCATTGAGGTAAGGTAGATGTACTTGCACACCCACTCGATCATATGAGATAGTTTTAGGATCCAGTTAGGGCTTCTGGTTTATTTCCACTGCTTTCGACGAAGTTCCTGAATGTGGGTCGCACCATGCTTACTGCCTTGTGTGAGAGGTGACATGAGAAGACTAGTAGTTTCCATCTGCCTGTTGAAGAGATGATCATCACATTGGATGATGTGGCGTGAGTGTGACTACTGCACATTCCTATGGAAGGGAAAATGTTGAGTCACGAGGCAAAGGTCTTCAAGGAGAAATGAGTTGAGCTTATGACTGAGTTAATTGGTGTTTCAAGGTATGATACGGTGGAAAAGTGCTCCAAACAGTTTGGTTCACATATCACCCCATTACTTGGTTGAAGGAACTTTATGAGGAGCACTTGACCGCATCTACTAATTTGGAAAGTCAACTGCGAGGAAGGAGTTAGTGGAGAGAGGTAACCAAAGGCTATGGTGCGTCAAGACTTTCTTGCTATATATGCTTGGATGTACGTTGTTCACCGATAAGAGCAATAAGAAAATCAAGTTCATATATCTTGAGACGATGCAAGACATGACCGCGGTGCATGAGTGGTCATTGTTTCGGATGACCTTGGCCTATCTTTATCATTATCTCATGGATGCTACTATCACCAAGAAGAAATCGTTAAGGGATACTTGACCTTACTCTAGATAATGATTTATATTTCTTATGTTTGTGCATCTCATGTTATATTTCTTATTGTACTTTTCAGTATAATTGTGTTTGTTTTTTCACGCACGGGTGTTGGAGCATTTCAAAGATGTTTATCCATTTAAAGTTAATACATGTTACACCCCAGGCTTGCCACGCGCTGCCCAGTTCCTTCATAGGAAGGGTCACGCTACACTGATGCCATACCGATTGATGTTTGATCATCTGGACATTGACGACATGATATGAAGCCCTTACGATGACCATAGAAAGGTTTAGTCATTCAAAGAGATAAGCTGGTATTCTGGATGAGTTATGTGCGGTCGAGGGAGGGTGTACCACCACTTACCTAAGTGGGTGAAGAGGCACCATTGTTGTATTTGTTTATTTTTGTGTTTGTGTAATTTGAATGCTTTTTTGTCTTTAGTTTGGATGTAAATGAATGATTTTAGTACCATGCCATTATTGTTTCTTTTATTAATGAATTAGTGATTTTGACATTATTTAATTTCTTTATAAATTATTTCAATGTGAATAATTGAATGTATGAATGATAAAACAACAATTCCGTCAAAGATGTTATTTCTTTATTACTAAAATGCAACAACAATTAACTATCGTCGGAGAGCGAACCATATTTAACCGTTGTTAGGGGCAAAATGGTTAAAGAACAATTTTCAAACAAGTGAAGGTATATTGACAATAATAAGGCCAAAGGTTTATTGGGCCGGATCTAATTCAGGTGATTTTCTACTACTCGGGAGCCATCCTTTTGGGAGCATGTTGACACACAATTTTCAGATAGTCAAGCTTCGCATACAAAACCTTCATTACATAGAAAGAAAAGTGTGTAGTTAATCCCACTCCGACCCCGACACCAACACAATATATTCCTTATATTGATCAGATGCCTAATGTTATGAAACCTTATATTGAAAAGATTGTGAATGTGGATGGTGACAATTACTGTGGTTATCGAGTTGTAGCTGAAAGTCTTGGTTCTGGCAGTTACGATAGTTACTAGTCATCTACTGGAGTAACAAAATCGAAATTTTAAAAAAGCACTTTCGTAGTTATCTATAGGAAGAACAAAATTGAAATTTTTAAAGTTAAAATCATGTAATTATGTACAAAATTTAAATTTTAAAAATGAATCTCCGGTGGTCTCCGGACTACCAGATTTATTAGTAAGGACAATTTTGTAATTTTGAGGCCTAAAAGAATATGAGGGGGCCTAAAAAAACCCTCGAGAAAGAATAATTGTACGTTAACAGTGGAGATTGAACGTAGAAGAAAAGATACAATCTGACGTGTGTTATCTTCCTCGTGCTCCCCGTTTATTTATCTGTCTCTATTTGAAATCTCTTCATTCGGAAGAAACAATCGAATTTTCGAAGAGAAACAATAAAATTAACAAGGAAATTTCTGAAAGGGTGAGAATTAGGGTTTTCAGTATTCAATGACGAAGACCACGAAAGGCGGTAAGGTTATGAACCCTACCGATGCTTATCGAAAGGAGCTTCGCAAAAAGGAATTGAAAAGGGTAACTATCTATCTATTTTCACTTTCATTGCAATAATTGAAATTTTGAGTGTTTATTTTGCAAAATTGAATTTCAATTATGCAAATTGGGTTTTTTCATACATGATAAGCACTTATGCTAGCTTAATTAAGCTGTTTATCCAAATACCGACTTAATCACTGATTTATGTTCTTAAAGTTCACATTTTTATTTTTGTTTTTGTTCACAGAATAAGAAAGAAAGAAAGAAGGTGAGGGATGTGGGGATTTTGAAGAAAGATCCTGATCAACTCAAGAAGCAGATTGAGAACTTGGAAATGATGAGTAAGTTGCGTCGTGCTTTATTTTATTAACTAGCTTTTGCATTCCAAAGGAACTGAAATTTCACCCTCATCTTTGTTGGTACACTCCATTTTGTTTAGAGATTAGCGAATATACACCATCAGTTTAAATTAGTTTTACACTGATATCCAATGCAAGCCATTTATTTTGCAACCTTATACTTCATATTTTTAGTTTTAATATTAAATTAGAAGACTAGGCTGATGTGACAGAACAGTGGATTCTTATGTGACACTTGGGAATGGGAATAGTTGGTTAGAAATCTCACTAGGGATTCGTATTTCAAACTCCTTTGTGTCTCTCCCTCCCTAAACCGCCAAACCAGCTTAACACTCCGCTATGTTGGCAAAAGGTGCATTACTCTAGTAGTTGTCTGGGTTTGAACAGTCAGTTTGATATATGAACTTGTGAAAACTAATTTGCAGGGAGTAGGACTAATCATACAGATCAAATATCGAACTGCTAGGCTTATTTTAGAGAATCGTAAATCTTATCAAATCGTAACAATGAAAAACATAATGAAAAATAACATAAAGTTTCTCATATATAAATAAACATTGTATTCAATATACTATACACTACGGTTGGAGATGGGTCTGTCTAGGCTGACTTTTTCATTTTGTATTCTTCGTAGTCTGTTTGTAATCCCTACCCCAGTATTCCACTTTTATTCCAAAATGCGGTATGGACATAACAATCCTTTAGTTGTTTCCCTGGCATGCATTAGTAGTATAATTATAATTTAATTATAACTTACAATTGAGATGGCGTTTTATATACTTTTGCCTATTGAAAACCACTGCACACTGTTTGTTGTTGCAGAGGCTGATGGCGCCTTGGATAAAGCAAGAAAGCACAAAAAGAGGCAACTAGAAGATACACTGAATCGTGTCATTAAGAAGCAGAAGGTAACAACTCATACATATCTGTTTTGTTGGGCCACTTTTTATTTCTCTACATTACTTTTCAGATTTTTATGTAGTTATGTGCACAATTGTGTTCTTGAATGTAAAAAAGATAAAACAGTGAGAACTGACTTCTGGATTATTGAGGCCAATATCTAAGCTGTTTTCTCTCGATGAGACTATGGCATTTTTCAATGCCCTGAGCCTATCAAGTTTGCAGAGGGTTTCCTATCAAACTTCTTTCCCATACCTGAAGAAGTAAAGGAAATTCCGGTGCGTTTAAAGATAGTGATACTGTGTGAGATTCAGTTAATGTTCTTTCGAGGTAGAAACTTGCTACTGTCAATACATGAAAAATAGTCATTAGCGCATTAAATCACCAACTCAGAGAGTACTGACTACTGATCACTCTGTATATGTCTGTTGATACATGTGTTTTTTGGTTTTTAATTGTCTCATTTTTCTTCGCCATAATGTTATCACATACTCCCTCCGTCCCTATATATAAGCACCCATTTGACTAAAATTTTGTCCCTAAATATAAGCCTCTTTTCAAATTACTAGATGCATTTATTATTATTTTTTTTGCTAAACATATTTGTAATTAATTCTACTAACTTGTCTTGAACTATGAAAAGTCAAATTTAATACACATACAAACAAAGGACAATTTGGTAATATTAACACACAAAATAGACACATTAATTGCACTAACAACGTTTCTTAAGAAATGTGAAAAATGCAAAGGGGGCTTATATATAGGGACGGAGGGAGTATAAAGTATTGCTACTTTCATGCTTCTGAACACCATTTGTAACTTGCAGATTGGTTAATGTACTATACTTGTCCATAGATAAGTATCACTAAGAGTAGCGGAAGGTCCATAGATAAGTATCGCTAAGAGTAGATGAAGGTCCCTCTTAGGTTTATCATTGCATCTAAGTGGTAGTTTATCAGTGCTGTTAGGCCATGGCGGATGGCGGTGGTGGATTTTTCGCCAACTTCTATGGCCCATTTACGAAGAAAGGTGACACTATGATGTTTTATGATGGAAATGATGCCTTAGAATGACAGTTTTTTGACCTTCCGTAAATGATAATACTGCTTGGTTGATCAGAGTATGACAGAAATGGGAGGCTGTCAATTAATAAAAATAAAGACAACCTCATAACCAAGAGAACATATACCAAGCACATGTTATGATGCAAAAATTTATTTGTTCCTTATTGTCTATAATTGTTTCTCTCTTCAACATAATTAAGAAACTTATTGTTATACCGTATAGAGTGATTGCTAATTACATGACTCTGAAACCAGTTGAAACAAGCACTTTGTTGACGTACAATTCTTCTCCGTAGGCAAGTTCCACTAACAGTAGCTGAAGGGACGTATTGGGTTTATCATAATCTGTAAGTGGTAGTGTTGTTGATATTTTTTTGGTCCAATGTAAAAAGGTTGTCCTTTTGTAGCCATAGGCTGCAATGCGTTTCTATTGAAATAAACTTGTAATGGGTCATTGTTAATTTTGACTTTAGACAGACCGATGCATTTTTTTTGGTGAACATTTAAGTCTCGATTGGTAAAAGGAAAAACCAGAACTTTATGGATATAGAGTATTCATGAATTGAGTTTGATATTTGCCTTAGTAGCTGAAGCTGCCTGTGTTGTGCATTTGTATTTTTATTTAGCATAGGATACTGAATTCAGCTTGAATTCGAACACTCCAGTCAACTGATGCATGATTTTATTAAATAGTTCCTATTGATTATCTAAATCTGATATCTTTTGGACAGGAATATGATGAGAAAAAGCGGGAGAAGGGTGAGGCCCCTGTTATGTTCAGGTGAACAATTTAGTGCTATTCTCAAGTACAATTTTATGCCCAATTTGTTTTTGTGTAGTTTATAAATCCTTGGATGTCTTTTGAGCAGTCATTTGGGGCCTCCACAGAGGAGAACAAGTGCAGAAGAGGAAGATAGAGTTAATCACCCACAGCCAGAGGTATGAGTTAAGTTTTTCTTGTGTGTGCATGTTTATGTTTTTATTCTTATTCTTCTTCTAATTCTTACAAAACTAGAGTTGTCTAGGTGTTGTAAATGGTTTTCGAGTTACTAACTGATTTTTACTACAGGACTCTGTTTATTACCATCCTCAATTAAATCCTACTGGGGCTCCACCGCCAGGGAAACCTCCCATGTATCATTCACCTATAGGTATACCAAACTTCTTTTTCATATTTGATTGGTAAAATAATATATCTGTAAATGATATTGTTTTGACATCTCCTTTATTTAATCAGTTTTCATGCTGAACTGCAGGACCTAGAATTCCCTTGTTTGGTGCTTCGTCAAGTGCTGCTGCATCATCCTCGGCAACAGAGTCTGATGATGGTGTTTTAGCTGTACCTCCACCTCCCCCACCACCACCGCTACCTGAAGCTAGTTCAGCTGATGGTGCTGTTTTACCTGCATTTTTGCCACTGCCTCCCCCACCTCCCATGCCTCCAAATCCCACTACTGCGGTGCCTGCATCATTACCACCACCTCCTTTGCCGCCACCACCTCCTGGTCCTCCACCTAAAGAGCAAGCTGTAAATCGGCCTTTACCCCCTCCTCCTCCTCCACCTCTAAAACAGTCTCAGCCACCTCCACCTGGCACCAGTGAAGGCGAAGAGAGAAATCAGTATGCATTGCCAGATAATCTATCTTCCAAGGAGCCTGGTCAGGTTAGGCTCATTTTTAGTTAATGACTTGGGCTTTTTTTCAACACATTATCTGAATGTATAAGTATGAAAGGACCTGAAATTGTATGTATGTATGTATGTATTGAAATTTAGAAGCATCGGTGCTGTTGTCGGCATTTTGTTTTTTATGCAAAAGGACTCGGTGTGGGGATGCTAATGTTTTTCAAAATGTAGGATGTGAGTATGGCAGGGAAATATTTAATAATTTTTAATTTAAAGATTTTTTTTTGTATGTTTACTAAATAATTGTAAATACTAAATAGTATCAGTATGTTATCATTTGTTTAGAAGTACTAAAGACTTTTAAATGTTCTGTTGGGCTGCGGACAAGTTTTAGTCTATTTCGCTGTGTTAGTTTGTTTCAGAACCAGTTTTCATTGTTTTTAAACATTTCAAAGTACGTTCAAGCTGAAAAAATATTGATATGTATATGTTGTTGTCTCTTGCTTGTATATGACTATCTGATATCTGATCTCAGGTATACCATATGCCACAGGATTTTGTCAATTCATGCGTCATATATGGCTACTAGGCACTTGTCACAGTTGCCAAATGCCCAAATGGGAACACCTTACATTTGATTGCTCTTAGTTTGAAAATCTGTCCTGTTGTTATTATAACTTAACAAAAGCTTCTATGGAAATAACATTTTTTTTTTCACCCTGAAATGTAGGTGCAGCTTCCTCCACCCCCTCCGCCACCAAGTCATATGCCACAAAATTCTGGTGCTATTCAGTTTGATGGTGCTGTAGTTTCTACTGACAATAAGAATTCTTTGTCAAACCATGAGATCCAAAAAATGGTTCCTGGGCCTCCTCCTCCAAGGCAACAACCTCCTGGTCCGGGACCCACATTAATCCCGAGTGTACAGCCTGATGTATTGCCTCCTGGAATATCTCGGTTCCCCCCCCCCCCACCCCCACCACCTGATATGAGGCCTCCTTTACCTGTGATTGGACTTCCTGGTCAGGCACCACCTCCTGGAATGATGGTCCCCCTAATCCCAAGGCCCCCATATGGTCCTCCACCTGGGCCTCCTCCAATGATGAGACCACCACTTCCACCTGGTCCTCCTCCGAACTTTCAGGAAGAGGATCATATGGCAATTAGGCCACTTCCTGCTCAGAAACCATCATATGTTAAATCTGCTGCTTCTACTGTTGTTAAAAGGCCATTAGCTCAGCACACTCCAGAACTCACATCTATGGTAAGTTGATTCAATTTGTTTTCTTATTTATAGCTTTGCGTTTATTTCAGCTCTCGAGTTTTATTCTTCCCCATACCTCTGTTAAGCACACCTAGTTCAAAATTGTTTTAAAACATAATGTCTTCTCAAGTGAAGTTTCTTGCAGTAGTGTATATTAATATTTTCAGACGGCTGAATAAGCAAATGACAACATACTGTATAATATTCTGATGCTAATATTCATCCAGACCAAAATAATTTTGTTGTTTGCACGTACACACCAACCTTTGTACTTGATCTGTTATTTTGAAAATTCTGTTATTTTATTATGAATGGAGAGCAGTAGCTCTCTGCAGGATCTTATAGCTCCATGGCAGTCGGAGTCACATCTCTTCTGTAATCCCCTCCATGTACAAGCAACAATACCGTATTACCGATCCATTCCTTAAATTAGCCATTTCTTAATGCTTCATTATTTCTCTGTTGGTTCTGGTTTGTATCAGCAGTTCACTATATTCATGTCTCACGCATGGGTGAACAAGTAAACAAACTAGGACAAATTAGTCGTTGCAAAACTGTTTTAATTATGGAGACTACATCTACACGTTTGATTAACGACATTTTTTTTTATCAACGATTAATGACAATTTGATTCTCATGATGATGCAACCAAATAATTAATTGACTTCATGGCTACATGGGCATAAATTCAAGTTCGAGACAAGTTGGCTTTAGCTAGTGGTCAAAATTGAATTCTCAGAGATGTTTCCGAGTAATGTCTCAGTTAATTGACAAATGTCCTAAATTGTCCATGACCACTTAAAGTGACAACATTTGTTAATATTTTGATCTCTTTGTATATGTAATTGCTCTGGATCATTTTTATTTTTTTTACTAGGTTCCTGCATCTGTGCGGGTGAGAAGGGAGACTGCAATGACCAAAACAAAACCAAAACCATCTGTGTCAACAGTGTCAGTGTCAACATCTAGGACAGTCTCTGTGACACCCAGGCCAACTATTTTAAAAGCAGAGTCAGTGAGCTCGTCGTCTGCTCCAAAAGCACCAAGCATTGATGACTCATACACAGCTTTCTTAGAGGACATGAAAGCCCTTGGCGCACTTGATGGTTGAGAGTGGCGGAGCAGCAAAATGGCGAGGATGTCCGAAGTAGCTTGTATTCAATGAACCACTCAAATGACAAAGTCTTTTGTTTTTCTCGATAAAGTAGTTATAAGACCTTGAAAGGTCGTGTAATTCTAATTCATACCCGCTCTCTTTAGTTTAAGTTGACATACTGGTTTTTTTAAAAACAAATGGGTGCTCTGTTATTATTTTGTAGTTTTATAATTGACATATACTTTATTTTTTGATGGAAAATTGACATTATATCTTAAAAATGATCTTTTAGATATTGCTTATGATGATTGAACTTTTTTAATGGCTTGTCACTGTAAGTGGTATTATTAACATAATGAGATTTTTGAATTTTTTTGAACATATTGGTTGTGATCTTCACGTTCTCTCTCTATATATGTACTCGAGAAGTCTTGTACATGGATTCTGGCAAGCTAGTCATTTGCATATTTCTGCATTTTTTTTACATGTTAACTCATAATTTTTTTATTTTTTTGTATAGCAATTATATTATTTGAAGAGTGTACATCACTATAATATGGGAAACAATTTCACTTGTACTCGTGAGAATTGTATTTGGCTAGGTGTATTACTTTGACCAACTGCTTCAATTTCTATATCCTCATATCATATATAGCCCCTATAGAATGATAAAATTCATTGAGAATGTAGTCTAGAGAAGTGTTGAAGAATCATTTGGAATTTGATCATTTGTGTTGTGTGCCGTTTGGATTGCGGCTATCAATATCTGTAAGCTGATAAGTAACAAACTAACAAGGAGATTGTTTATTTGGAAGCATTGGCATCATGTTTATCCATTCTATAAATGAAAAATTGCAAAACATAGTTGAATTCCAACATTGCCAACACACAGTGAGACGAATATTCGCTAATAATACAATACATACGCCATTGCTAACGTGAGCACACCTTGGCTCTTGACTAAACACCATCCCCATAATGTGATTTTTTTATCCAATAATGAACTCCACTTCTCATTTCAACTTACACATATCTCTCATCATATCTTTGTCTGTTTGGTTAAAAAATAAAAGAAAATTCATATTTTTGTTTGTCCATTGTTTTTCCTCCCCCCTTTGATATTTTAGTATTTATTTGACTTAAGAGTAATTTGACTTTATTGTAATCCCAAGTGGATTCTATCCGTTGAATATTGAATATGAACACGAATAAGCTTTTCTAGTGCTTAGTTAGAAGTTGGAAACTCAGCTAAAAAACAGTTCAATAAATACATAAAATACAGATATATAGCTGTATAATATACAGTAACATATAATTTGTCAAAAGAAGTATAACATATTAATATTTCATTGCACCTAACCATGGTGCACCACTAATTAATATATTGCATAAAGCTTCAAAATACATGGATGAACCAACCAACATCACATGTATTCCCATCCATACATCCACTTGCATCTCTAGAAATTGAGTTTGTCATACCATTGGTCATCTTTTTTTTTTAAAACTAGGTATCCGATCCAATAATCGACTAATCCGAGGAGACCAATCTCACCGCCCACCGAAATTGGCACCAGAGGAAATTGAACATGAAACCTTTGGAGAAGCAAACTCCAAGATTCCAAGCCAACCACTTGGTCATCTTATACTAATATTTAAACTGAAGGACAATAAGTCAACTAGGGAAGGTAAGGCCAGGCCGTGGGGCACAGCACTGACATCAAGAGGGTTGGATCAAATTAGAAAACTATACGAGAGCTCATATAATATATATTTTTGAATAAAAGAAGTAGAAGAGGGTGACAAATTGAAAGTGACTACTAATTTATTACAAAAACTGAAAATTGATATTTGGAGCATGTTCTGAGATTTATGTGAAAGTGAAGCAAAGATGATTCTTTGTCTGTTAGCACAGTAGTAGTCTTTCATTCTTTCAACTGGTTTGGCGCCTGCCATGAAGACTGTTCTTTCCACAGGTTTCTTGTTATGTTGCTCCCTTTTGTTCCTACTTTTGGATTCTTCAACTTCACTTCCTCTATGTGTTGACTCAAGTATGTATATCTTTTCTTCTTTTCCCATCATTTTTTTTTTGGTTTTTCATTATAGATGTGTATATCTTCTTTATGTTTATATTGATTTTTTTTTTTGTGTGTGTGTGTAGAGGCACCCTTTACCTTGAATACCACGCTCAAATTTTGTCCTTACAACAATGGAAGTACTTGCTGCAACTCCATACAAGATGGACAAATTCAGAAGCAATTCCAACAGATGAATGTATCTGATACTGCCTGTGCCTCACTTTTGAAATCAATACTTTGTGCGGTAGGTCTTTTTTATGCCTAAGATGTTTATTTATTTTAAAGAGAACCTAAAGAAAAAATATATATATTCAAGGTTTTTTATATCAAAAAATAGTCATGTATTGCTTGAGACAGCATCCTATTTCGAGGTCTGGTAAGTTTCTTTTATAGGAAAGTGTTCGTGGTTAATTTAGTAGAGGGAGTTTTTTTTTTTTTTTTTTT
>Ga0228711_1005815_pt1 | contig 18622 bp, 10 predicted proteins | sample MedpolnodulmetaG_2_FD_177996 | JGI IMG/M metagenome (GOLD analysis project Ga0228711, IMG submission 177996) | Root nodule microbial communities from Medicago polymorpha collected in Santa Monica, California, United States - brown nodules | ecosystem: Host-associated > Plants > Roots > Nodule...
CTATTAGCAAAAAAAAAAAAGCCCAACTCAGTTAAACTTTTTATTAGCAAAAAAACAAAACCAAAACCTGCACATAATATTTGAAAGAAAAAAAAAATCCGTTGTAGACAATTAGGAGTTAGAAAAAACCGTGTACGGGGATTGGAAATTGCTGAAATTCCGAAAGATGGATCGCTAAAGTTTGCGGAATTTCTTTTTTACGGTTTGATTCATTCAAAATGTTAATTGAGTTACACATTGCACTCAAAGAAAAAATAAAAAGAAGAAAACAGCTCATCAAGTCATTACGTTACATATTATAAATAAGCTTTACTCATTTTTCACACAATTAATTTCTATCATATCACAGGAAAGAGGGCCATAGGTACGTAACTTCTTTTCTTCTTCCGCCGCCACTTACTTCCACAACTCATTGTCATTGATATATCTGCATGTATTTTGTGTTTGGTTTTGTCAAATAGAGCCCTTCATAAACATTTGAGTGTAATTTTCATTTCATTATCATCATATTCTCTTTCCAATCAAAAAATGTTTTGGAATTGGAAAATTCAAGTTTTGAGGACATAGTAGATGATGTTGTTTATAAATCACACACTGTTACCACTTTTAATCTTTGTAAAAAAGAATGATATTGGTAACGATTTTTTTTTGTAACAAATTAAAGAATCAAAGTTTACTGTGAAACACATGTAGATATTTTATGTGACATGTAGAGTTAGAGAGAGTCTATTAAGAACCCAAATTGAATTCTACAATTGGAGATTTATTTAGTAGCAAGTCCATATAACACATGAAATTGTGATATGTCATGGTGGCTATTCTAGGTTGTTCTAGCCACAACTTTTTTTATGTAAAAATTTGATCTAAGGTTAGAAAAGTTTCATCAACAAAGAATTTTAGTTTTGGAAATCATAAAATTGTTCTTATAAAGCAATTAATGATATTAAGGATCATTGTAATTAATATGATAAATATTTATTTTTAATGGATTTTATATAGGTTGAATTGAAATAGTTTGAAGATTGAGATTTGAAGCATAGAGGTAAGATGGATTTTGCTTATGGACCTGGAAGAAACCATCTATTTGTTCCCGGGCCTACCAACATCCCTGAACATGTTATCCGTGCAATGAACAGAAACAATGAGAATCATCGTACTCCAGCAATAACAACATTGACAAAAACTTTACTTGATGATGTCAAGAAAATTTTCAAGACTATTTCTGGAATCCCATTTCTCATCCCCACAACTGGTATTGTATAATTGGTCTTGTCACATTGTTCACTAATCTATTTATATATTAATTCATTGTTATAGTTTAGTTGATGTTAGTCTAATACATTTCCTTAGTCATTACAATGTTTTCTAGTTGACTAGATCTTTTACCATTTTACATTGAGGACTTAAACATGTCCTACTAAGATTGAAATTGAAAAATCTTGATCACATTGACCCGTTTCGATTGAAAACTTTCAATTTCATGAATTATATTGAAATTTCGTTAATTTTATCGATAAGTTATTCGACACTTATAATTTAAGTTTTGATCATTCATTTTTTTCCAGGTACCGGTGCATGGGAGAGTGCACTGACAAATACGTTGTCTCCTGGGGATCGTACTATATCTTTTCTAATTGGCCAATTCAGCTTGCTTTGGATTGAACAACAAAAACGCCTCAACTTTAAGGTTGATGTTGTAGAAAGTGAATGGGGACAGGGTGCCGATCTTGAAGCTCTAGAATCAAAACTTGCTTCGGATAAAACACATACCATAAAGGCAATTTGTATTGTTCACAATGAGACAACTACAGGGGTCACAAATGACTTGACTAAAGTGAGAAAAATCCTTGGTGAGAATCCTTCATGACTGTTATTAAATTATTATGTAGTATTTTAGTCATGATTATAATTTTGCATGTTTATGTCTTGAGAGATATTTGAATTAGTTGGAACATTGTCTTACTTGTAAGTTTTAAATCATGCTTGTTTGATTGTTGGTATTGGTGAAACTTCCAAATTTTCCATGTATTTGTGATATATGTGTTTGTAATACCTTGTGGATTATGTGCACATGAAGTGTCTACGCATAGTCATATATTTGCATTGCAATAAGGTGTGATATAATTGATTTCAAATGCTATATTTCAGGTCTCATTACATTTGGTTGACTTGACTATGAATTCATGATTCAACTCGGAATAAGTCTAAAATATGTACGACATAATGTGTTTTCATGGGACAATTTTTTTTGTCTAAAACTATGTATCATTCTTTTCCAATCAATAGTTTTCAAGCATGTAGTTTTAATTATTATTTTATATTTTTCACTTGTTTACATATCTTAAACAAAGTGATTATCCCCATGTTATGTTTTTGACTCAGACAAGTATCAGCACCCAGCACTCATTATTGTTGATGCTGTGTCTTCAATCGGTGCTCTTGATTTTCGCATGGATGAATGGGGTGTAGACGTGGTAGTGACTAGCTCTCAGAAAGCTCTTTCTCTCCCTACAGGAATGGGAATTGTATGTGCAGGACCTAAAGCCATTGAAGCTTCAAAATCTGCTAGATCACTTAGATCTTTCTTTGATTGGAATGGTTACTTGAAATGCTACAACTTGGGAACTTATTGGCCATACACTCCTTCCATTCAATTGCTCTATGGTCTAAGGGCAGCCCTTGACTTGGTTTTTGAGGAAGGATTTGAAAATGTGATTTTAAGGCACAAACGTTTAGCCAAAGCAACTAGGTAATTCATAATTTGGTTTAGTTGAGTCGGATATTTGTCCATACTTTAGATGTCCAGTTATGAGCAAGAGAGATATGTTGAAATTGCACATCTACTAGAGATTTGGTCAAAGTAATTTTTATGCGGCTCATAAATTTCTTATTTTTATTGCTTAAATTTATTGTGTTTCCTATGTCTTATATGCTATATGTAGGCTTGCAGTAGAGGCATGGGGATTGAAGAATTGTTGCCAACAAGAGGAGTGGTATAGTGCTAGTGTGACTGCTATTGTTGTACCTCCTAACATTGACAGTGGTGAAATAGTTAGTAGGGCATGGAAGAGATACAATTTAAGCTTAGGAGGTGGATTGAACAAAGTTGCTGGGAAAGTTTTCAGAATAGGACATGTTGGCCATCTAAATGAGGTAAACTATTTATTTTCTCATACATCCATCATCGTCACATATTGCACGGATATTAGTCAAGGAAAAACATTTTGTTGGCTTTTCTTTAGATAGAGACATTAATTTATTCAATTATCTAATAGCATAGGCTAGCGTATATTTAATCATAGCATCATAACAAAAAGTAACTATTGTTGATGTTGTTGTCTATACTATTACATGAATTTAACAAATCAAAGTACAAATAAAAAAAAATTCATTAGACAATGTTAAAAATTTATAATATACAAAATTGTCATTTATAAAAAAAATATAATTATTTCATATGTTATATATTTGCAGTTGCAACTTTTGAGTTGTCTTGCTGGTGTGGAGATGACACTCAAAGAAGTGGGTTACCCGGTCAAGCTTGGAAGTGGAGTTGCTGCTGCAAGTGCTTATTTACTGAACAATGTCCCTCTAATCCCTTCAAGAATCTGAGTCACATGAATTATTTCTATGATTATTTCTTTTATGTTCTTTATCAATAATTTATATTTTCATTATCAAATTGAGAGTTAGCCGAGGGACATTTTCCTTAGTCTTTCTATCCAAAAAAAAGTTTCTTTAAGTCAACGTGTACACGTCATTTTGCTATTTCTACGTTGCTTTTAGAGGATCATAAAATACTTTGTTGTTAGAGTTTCTTTTTTCTTTTCTGCATTGCCCCTTGATGAATTGGGTGTAATTTATTCCATCAAAGGAAAATTATGCGTTAGAATTATTATTTATTTTCCATACCAAGTTCGTTAGAATTTTATATTAAATAGGATATCTCAGTCTCACTAGTCGAAACCGAATCACTAGCCTAGACTTGCTCTTCTTCCTAAAGCATAATTTTTGGCTTGCATAACTTGAAGTCGTAGGATTTTTTTTTCTTTCTTTTCTTTCTTTCTTTTAAGAAGCCAAAAGTTTGGATTTTTTTTAACGAGTATTCGACGATTATAAATTCTTCTCAAACTGTATTGGTTTTAATTTTTTTTAGTGGATTAATTGCTTTATTATGTAAATAATATTAGTGTATTTTTCCGGCGTTGTTCGGGTTACATACATAATATAAATTTCTTTGTTTTTTATTTTTGAAGGAATAAATATCTATGTTTTATGTATAATTTTGTTAAAAGTTCATATAACTAAGGAGTTTATAAAATAAAAAAGATTAGTCATATTACAACCCATATTTTATTAAATAAACTATCAACATATGCGTAAAGTGTAAAATAAATAAATTCTAATTCTTTTGACAAAAAAAATTAAAATAAACTGTATTTATCTAAATTGAAATTTTTTTATCAATAAGCTCAATGTTTGTTTTATATGTATAATATTTATTGAAAATACATAAAATTCAAAAGTATTAAAAAAAAGATTGCCCAACATAACTTTTGGTGATTATATATAACCCGTAAATTGTTAAATAAACGATAAGTATACGCCTAAAATATGGTTTTAAATGGGGTGCTGGAAATTGATGGTGGGCTGGATAACAAGTTTCATTGGGCCGGATAGTGAGTTCTAAAAAAAACTATTTGAAATATAATTTTAATGAAATTAATTATGTAAAATTAATTATTAAGAGTGTGTGTTTATAATGAAAATAACGAGAACATGTGGACAAACAAAATTATTTCTTTGTAAATGTATAAAACTGATTAAAATAAATAATTTTATCAAACTATCATCTGAAATTTTCTCTATCAATTTAAAAGTTAAAAAATGAATGAAATATCAAAGTGTATGTCAACCTAATCAGGTGATACAAAAAAAAAATAAAAACAACACTAGTGGATGTCTAAAGTGCGGTGTGTGGACCACCAGCTGTCAACACAAAAACGAATCCAAGAACCAACCACTCCTTGCAACAACAACAAGCATAACGTCTCTCTTTTGAGCCAAACACTCCAACATCAAACAAGTAGACCGATGAGGATTTTGAAACCTCCCCAAGTTATATAGTACCAAACTTCGTGAAGGTGAGAGATTTGACCGCCAACACGGATACAAAAGCCCACACCTACAATCCACTGTGCTGCGACCGTAAGCTTCATGACCATTTCTAGCCAAGTCCAACAGAAAGCAACTCAAAACCAATTGAATGCCAGATCGAGCGATGGTCAGTCAACGGGTTTAAGCACCACGAGCACCGCCAACAACGTAACACCCGAACTCACCACTCGCAACAACAACGTACAACAAGTACATGGCCATTTCTAGCCTTAAAAAACTATTATGAAGCACATCCAACAACACGCTAAGGATGATCTTGGGGGAAAACAGAACCACGCGTGAACCGTAGATCTTGAGAAACCAAATGTTAATGTGTTAGTATCTCTGATATTTCGTGATTCTATAGCATCATCTGATTGAAAACAAAAAACAATAGCTTCTACTTCCATCAAAATTTAAATGCAGATATCATTTAAATTAACGATGCATATAGTTGCCCCTTGCTTTTTTCATTCTTTCATTCATCGTGTTTTTTCCATTAGCAATTTCTTTCATGCTTCGTGTTTTTTCATAAACAACCCATTTATGTTGCCCCTTGTTTTCTTTTCTTAATGATGATAGAGATTTTTGTTACCTTTAATTTTTGTTGCCCCAATTCATGTAATTGGATTTAATCTAACGACATCGAGACAATGGGAAACAAGAAATCAATTTCAATCCAATACACAAACATAAGTTATGATCAGAGCAATTTTCATCATGTTTTAATCCTTGTTTTTAAATACTCACATTGTTTAAAAGCCTCTCGAATTTATGTAACTCCTAATCACACAAAATCTATCAGGAGTTATGATCCAATTGTTGTTTTTTGGATCGGAACGTAACTCACGATCAACTAATTTCAGAGGTTGAACAATCTATAATGTCTATTGAAAAATCATCTATGTGTCTTTTTTTTGTTTTTGTGGTGATCACCTATGTAAAGTAAAACAAATAAGTAGAAAAAATGTGTACTTAGACTAATAATAATTATATTGATATGATGTGATGAGATGAGATATCTTTTATATATTCTAACAAAAACTAATTCAAATTGTAAAACTTTTGAGATATTTCTTAATTTTTTTAATTATAATATACATTCTTTGGTCTATAGTAGTTTGGCTCTCATTTTTTTAGAAAACAGCCCAAATGGCAAGTGGTTTAGGCTCTTATCAATCAAAAATAACTATTACGTTTTCCACCCTACTCATTTCTTATGCGCCCTATTTATTTATTTTATTTTCTTCTGAAAATGCCCATGCGGTTTTCAGATTTTAGCATCCGGACTAAGTTTTTCTTTTGTTATGGAGTAAAAAAAGAGTTTATCACAAATTCAGATTTTATAATCCGAAAACCTCAAAAACTATGGCGCCTTCCTAGTTTTTTTTTCTTTTTTCGGATTACAGAATCCGAACACCCCCTAATCACCCATTTTTCAAGGGAAAAACAGTTCGGATTATATAATCTGAACTGTATAAGCACAAATTCTTAGTTTGTTGGTAACATGGATAACCAGTTTAAGGACTATATTAATATTCCTAACTCTCATCCTTCTGTTTTAGGTCATTGATAGTTGTTCTTAGTCAAAAATCCAGTTTTCAGACTTCTTGATCAGATTGCTCCGAAACTTAGCCATACAATCAGAAGAAAAAGAAATAATCAAAGATCAAGACTTCTTACGGGACTCTGCCACTCATAATTTAATATTCCATCGTTTAGACCCATTTTTAATTTTTTTTAATTTTTCATATTCTCAGAAAAATTTGAATTTTTTTTCATGAGTTTTATTTGATTTTTAGAATTTCTTGATGGCATTTTAATATTTTTATGATTTTATTTGACAAGTTTTTTTTTTTATCATTTTATACTTTGATTTTAAAAGCAAAATTTAAAACTACTGAAATGGAAGAAATTCTGATTGCTAATTATATATAAACATATTTCGAATTATAAAATACAAACTCAATTCGGATGTTTTCAAATTTTATAATCCGAAATCTCATGGACATTTTTGTAAAATTTATAGGGCACGTGAGAAGTAGATAAAGTGGAAAAAGTAGTAATCATTAAAAATTGTTGAATTACTTAAATCTTGGACCGTCTATTTGGAACCCATTTTCATATAGGAAAGTTGACTGTATTGTTATCGTAAAAAAAAAAAAAAAATTTTGTTTTTTTTTTTTTTTTTTTTTTAAATTACAAGTTGAAGATGCTTAAATGTATGTGTGCTTACTTTGGTTTAGTGTATGTTTGATTCTGCTTGACAAAAATTGATTTTGAATGATTGGTTATGTAGAATTGATTCTGGCTTAAAGTGAATTAAAAACAATAACATTTGAGTCTAAAATCAATTCCAGAGGTAAAATTAATTATAGTTGAGAGCAACCAAATATGTCAAAATCAATTAATTCTATAGTTTTAGAATCAGTTTTGGCTCTTCCAAAAGTGGAAGCAAACATGCACTTAGGGCTGGTATGGATTGGCTTATTTAAGCTCATCTAGTGTCATTAGTTTTGTGAAACTGTTTGGGAGAACTTATGAAAACAGCTTATGACAATTTTCATAACTCATAAGTTCTCCAATATAGCTTATAGCATATATAAAAACAATTTAACTGTATTTTATTTTATCTTTTTCTATAAAATGGCTTATGTAAGCTTATGCATAGGTGCTTATCATGATAAGCACTTGTGTTATAAGCTGCAGATAAGTTGTTTGTCCAAACAGGCTTATTGGCTGATGGGTTTGGATATTTGGTTTTTTTTTGTTGCGTGCAGAAAGTTTGGATTGATAGAGCCACGGGTAAGCTTTGCTTGGCTATATCAGCTAACAAGGGACTATCAGTACTTGGGATTGATGATAGGAGATACTGGAATTATATCATCACTGAAGAATCTAGGTGAGTTTCTTCACATATATGTTTGTAGAATGTAGAACATTTCCTGCATTGTGATCAATTCTGTTTCTAATCATGCAACTGTATTTTTTGAGATGACTTGTCTTAATTTTTTTTGGGTATAAGCATGAGTGGTTTTTTGGTTGTCATTGAATAGTTTGATGATTAGGGGAAGGTAATGGAGAGAAGTAAGGGAAGGGGAAGGAATTGAGAGATGGAGTTATGATATGATATTTTTGGGCGTGAATATGACAAACATATAGTATCTGCTAATTTTTTATCTGCTTTCATTACTTATTAATTATTTTAGATGATTTAGACTGGAATACATACAAGTAAGGTCTATTAATCTTTTCTTTTTTTTTGGTCTTAAACTGCACATCCCCACAAACATAGTTAAAGTTTCTAGATTTGGTGTTAGTATTACATAATTTTCATTATGGAATATAATTAGATAGTAAATCAAATGCCCAATATCAACATGTGTTAGTCCAAGTATGGGGCCCATGTCCCTTAAACATGTGGTTATAGGTTCAATTCATACCAAGGGTAATTGATTCCTTGACTAGTCGATGGAAGAATACTCTCCTAAATTGAAAAAAAAAAACTCGATAAAAACAATAAATATCACATTGTAATCTATTTAATTGGGCCAAATAGTCATATTGATTTTCTGCATCTTTTTTATGGTTAAGTATCTACACAAAATCTATTCTCCATTGTCCTATTCTTGAGCACTTTATGATGGTGAAAACTGGTAAAGTGATAGGACATCGTTTGAAAACGCAATAACTTAGGTTGAAGCAAAATTATTTTCAACATGTTTGTATATTACGCTCCTCTGCTACTGAAGCACGGAGCACATATTGCTAAGTTACATCTATAAATCTTTGTCGGTACTACTGTGAAGGAAATTTAGAGAATATTGTTTAAGATTGAGTTAAACCACATTGGTAAATATGCTTGCTTTTACTTAATTTTCGTAGTTGATGATGTGAGCTGTGAAGCTCATTATCACGTAGTTTGATTGCCTAATTTATAAATCTATTTTAGTGGTGCTTTGGAATTGAATTGTGTTCTCTCTACAGATTCAATACTGTTGCATACCTTCAGCATACCTGGTGGTTTGAAGTGGATGGGGAAGTTGACTTCCCATTTCCAGCCGGGACATACAGCTTATTCTTCAGAATACATCTAGGGCAAGCCTACAAGAGGTTTGGACGTCGTGTCTGCAACACTGAACATGTTCATGGGTGGGACAAAAAGCCTGTGCGATTCCAACTTTGGACTTCAGATGGGCAATACGTTGCCTCCCAGTGTTTTTTGAAAGGAACTGGCAATTGGACTTTTTACCATGCAGGTGATTTCACAGTTGAGGATGGGAATTCATCAACCAGAGTCAAATTCTCTATGACTCAAATTGATTGCACACACACTAAAGGTGGTCTGTGTTTGGATTCTGCTTTTATTTACCCAAGCGAATTCAAAAAGAGCAAGTCATTTTTAAACGGCTTCTAACCATTTCAGGTAGAAAGATTATGTACATCATGTCTGTCTAGTATGTATAGAACATAGGGCGGTGTCATGAGGATTAGAGAATCGAGTTTTTATATGATTCTTTAGGATTAGAGTTTGGTTAGAGCTAGGAGGGAATTAAGATGTGCAATTTGATTAATTTCTTCTGTTAATTAAATGGATTGTTCTATCAAGTTTTTGTATGGTATATTGACTATTGAGAAAGTTCTATGCTTGCGGAAGATTTTAATGTATGGGATGATTTTGATGACATTAAACCTAAGAATATATCTGAAGTTTATATTTTGATTTTTGTGCTCTAGACATGTACATGAATTGAATCGTGCCATATACATTTGTGTCTGATGTTTGAGCACAGTAGAATGAATGGGAATAAGAGTGTTGGCTTAAGCTTTTTTACCTTGACAATCTAACTTATATCTTGTAAAAGAAGTTGGTTTTCATAGTTTTTTGGGTGTCAAAGCTTGTAAAAGAAGAGCACTGCTGAGATACACTCATTGTGTGGTGTGTTATGAAGAATACACTCATTGTGTAGTGTGTAATGAAGAGAGGAGTGTTATTGACACTCTCTTTCTTATTCTCTCGAACACCGACTCTCTTATTGGGTAAAATTCATGTGGATACCACACATTGGAAATTGATCTAATATAAAATTGTGAGACCCACATGGGTTTTACCCAATAGGAGAGAGTAAATGTTAGTCATTCCTAGCATTTTTGGTATGAAGAATAATTCATCTCAAACTGAACATAATTAACTGAAATCCTAATCCACATTGCGTTCTTCCAGGAGCTAAACACTCACTTGTTGCTCAAAAAAGGTCTCCGTCTCTCAGAGCCTTAGATTTTCTGGCAGGCATCTGGTGTATTTGGAAAGCACCATATGCAATGTGTCTTGGTAATGAACAAGTTAGCTATCATCAACTACGACACAATGTTGGGAGCTATCATAGTTCTCTTTCAACACCTTTGGGTGGAGGTCTTGTCTCTTGCCCGCAACAACGTTGGACTTCTTGGCACCCCTCCCGCATGCAATCTACAATTCTTAATGTTGATGGGAAAAGTTTCGGCAACCTTGACCCTTCTGGCTTTGGTGGTGTTCTTCGTACTTCGGACGAGACTTGGCTTTATGGATTCTCAGGTTTTTTTGGTATTTTGAATAACTTGCATGTGGAACTACTTGGGATCATGCACGGTTCGAAGTTGACTTGGGAGAGAGGGCACTAAAATGTGATTTGTTATTCTGATTCCCTCCATGCTATAAACTTAATTCAAGCTCCCCTCAATGTTTGGCATGTTTATGCCACTATCATCGTAAATGTTAAGGATCTCCTTAATCTCCCTTGAAATGTGCAGTTGACTCACACCTTTCGAGAGGCTAATAAGTGTGCGGATTTTCTAGCTAAACATGGTGCCAGTCATGATTCTTCTTGGTGCAGCTTGGAGAACCCCATTCCGGGCTTGGAAGATTTACTTCTTGCCGATGCTTCTAGAGTGCAGTTCTTAAGGTTGTAGCCTAGTTTCTTTTTCTTTTTCTCCTTCTACCAAAAAAAAAAAGTTCTAAAGAGTTTGCCACGTGACAGAGGACATCAAGTTAAACACATGACATCAACATTGCTAGTTTAATTTGTGCTAATAACTATATAAACTATAAATGCAAATCAAAAGGGAACAAATTCCATAGCTAAAGTTCCACTTCTCAAAGTAAGAAAAGTACCGTCATGTCTCGAATCTTCAATACTTGAAGCACTTTCATTTCATCCTCAAAGCAAACCAGAGTTTGGATGAACAGCCTTTCTAAACCATTTGCACCTATAAAAACACTGAAGTTCGTAACAATAATAGTTGCAATTCATATATTTGTTTTTGCTTTTTTGTAGACAATTCATATGGTAGTAACATATAGAGGAATAAATCATCCATCAAAAGGAAAAAAGCACTTTAGAAGATGAAATGAAAATGCAGTTAGGCAGCAAATATATAAAATCAATCAACTTTGAGGATTTTTTTCTCTTGACTCAAATAACTTTGAAGATGGGAAAGAGAAACAATGTGAACAAAAAATGCATTAACGACACAAACAACAGATCTTTTATACCTGGCCTAAATATTAATGTTAGAATGCATAATATTGAATGCAATGTGTCTAGACAACAATTCAATTAAAATTTAATACCAGGTCTAAATATGTCTGCCTAATAATTCAAAGCAGGAGTGCATGGAAGAAGAGCAATTCCACATTCTGAAAAAGAAAAAAAAATAGAGCTTTACAATACTAATTACTAGCCTACTAGCCACTAGGTGCCATTACTTCAGAATTTAACAATTCAAACATAACACTATATCAGACCCAACAAAACTAATTCACTTAACTTTGAATATTTAATAATTGACCACGGAAAATAGAATATGATCTAAGGCTAGAGAATTCCATGATAAAATTAAATGGTGTTACAAAAACAAGTCAGAGATAATCTGATTCAATATGTAAGAGGATATAACTCCAAAGTTATTTGTAATAAGCTTGGTTTGGTTGTTGGGATGAAATAGTTAAAAAATAGAGTGATAAGGCGATCAAGAGTTCAATCCGTACTCCCCATGATGATAAAAAACACTCAATTACATTGTCAAGAAAAAACTAAAACATACATAAACTAATAATATTTTCCCCGCCTATACGACAAGTAGTTTTGGAATAGTATTCTTTTGTTAAGAAAGCAAAGTTTTGGAACCCGCTTACGAATCAAAATGAGATAGCTCAATTGTTGATGCTCTCCTTCCAAATTTACTTTCTTTACGATGCATGTTTTGTATTCAATTCAAATGACATAATTCCAAGTTTATCTTTAAAAGTTTTCTCTCTGTCTTTAATCACTATAACTTGTGTTAAGTTCCTTGATTATTTGGAGTGTTCTTCCGTTTTCCTTAAAGCTTGCTTCCCTAATCTTAGTTTCTCGCGTATTGCTCATGAACTTGCTAGATTTGTTATCTCAAATCCTAATGAGGAAGAACTACCCTCATTTCTTCTTTTCTTTCTCACTTCTGAATTCCTTTGTACTTGAAAGATTTGGGCCCAATTGAGTCTTGATCTCTTTTTGTCAAGAAAACTACTCTTTACCCAACACGTTTTACTCATTCCCAACCAAACTTGAAAATGTCCCCGTGTGAGTTACCTCACGCTAGTGTTAAATCTGCGTGACTTAACTTACGCTAGTGTTAATCTCTGCGTGAGTTAACTCACGCAGGTGTTATACCCTGCGTGAATTAACTCACGCTAGTTTTAAACATTGAAAAAGGTATGAAATTGTTTTGCAGCCGAGAAGAAGAAGACAAAGAAGAGCATTTTTTAACATTAACACCACCACTTCACTTTTCAAACCAAATTCAAACTCACAAATTAAATTACTCAATTAATCCATTCCACATTCAAAATTGAAAACCAAGAAATCAAAAGCAGGAAAAAAAAAGTGGAGTGGGAAAAACCATCGTTGATTGTCAAAGAAAAAAAAAAGTGGAGTGCAGGCTACGGTGATGCAAAACCATCGTTGCAAAATTACAAGCAAGAAAAAGTGGAGTGGGCAAGCAAATTACAGTGAAGGCAAGCAAGAAAAAGAAAAGCATCACATTTTTCGAATGTTTAAAATTAGCATGAGTTAACTTACACAAGAGTATTTTGGTCATTTCAGTTGAGAGCGAACATTTTTTTGTTCGGAGAAGAGCAGAATTCTTTTGTCAACTTACGTTGTTTTTTCAAAAAAAAAAAATTATATCCAACCCAAAATATAAAAATATATCAAGTTTTTTTTTTCTTCAGTAATCTGCTAATTAGACTTTTTAAGGTGAATAAATAAGAAATTTAGAGTTTAAACTCAAATTCTTATATATTTAAATGCATTGTTTATACCAATTAAATTATACTCACAGAAAATATATTAATTATTTATTTACCAACATACCCTTGATTAAGTTACATCTTGTTTTTAAACTTTCAGAGTATTCTTTCACCCTTGTTTGAACTTTGAATATCTTCGGTTCAAATTTATGAGGTTTTGTTTGTCAGCTACATCAATGTCCTCTTGTTACTACCTTGAAACAATCATTCACATTTGCTTCCTGCGTTATTGATTTTTAATGTTACTTTCTTTCTTTCAAACATTTTTTCTTCTCACCTTTTTTTTTTTCATTTCACTTTCTATCCTGATTTTAAAAAGTTCTAAAAGTCCAAATTTCTTTTATTCACTATGTAAGACAAGTTACATACAAATTAGTTTCATGCATAGTTATTAGTTTTTAGAATTGTCATTTTTTATTTCCAAATATTATTATAAACAAACTTCTAAATATAATTCAAAAATATATTGACATGATTCATTCGCCATCTTCTGTCAAATGTTTTCGAAATTCAATATGAGTATCAACATTAGTGATTAATAAGGATTTCTTAGTAAGAGTAAGTTCTTGATGATTCTTATACCTCTCATTATATAATTATACTCTTTTTTTCTTTTCAAAAAATTTAAATTTTATAAAATTGGCGTAACAACTTAATTGTTAGCCCTTTTTAGAATGAAGAATTTTAGCTACTCTATAAAAACAATTTAAATGAAAAACATTCAATCGAAACATTTAAATTGTATATAATTATAATTTGTCTAAATTTTTGAGTTAAACACACTTTTAAATTTCTTGATGATGTCTTTGCCATGACGTTTTTTTGGTGGCGATGGAAGAAGTGTTGAGGTGAACGAAGCTTCTCGCTGAGGTGTTGTTGGAAAAGGTCAAAGATTTGGATAGTTTGTTTGTGGGGTAACAAATCCAGATTTAGCAGCAAATATAGAGATCTTTTGGCCACTAGTGTAGGTGTATAGTAGACAAAGCTCAGGACATATCTATGCATGATACACATTATCTAAATCCTTTTTATACCACTTAATCTTGTTCTCTTATTAACTTTGAGGGTTAGAGAGGGTTGTTAGAGTCTTTCCAAGTTTACTTTCAACTCGTATCTTGAAGGTTGTTGGTCACCTTCGTCCAATGTAGTTGTAGGTTTAACATGAAATTTAAATAGAGATATTTTAAGTGTGTTGAGGAAGAATAACACAACAAAACAAGAAACATTTTGCATAGATGGAGGATAATTCTATTTAATGTGTGTCAAACATTAAATATACATATCTCGTTAATCAGAATTCAAATATTGGTTCGTCACGTTGTGAGAATCTTGTCTATTTCACTAGAGTCAATCCAATTCGTACAACAAATTAATAAAAAAAAATCACTAAAATATGTTAAATATATATTTAATATAGACATTATTTATCAATTGTTAGATCTTAAAATATCAAAATAATATTAGATTCTGAGACAAATATAAATTACTTTTTAGTTTTGCAAACTTTGATTACAAACTATTTATTTTAGTATATTTCCAGCAACTAACATCATATTAAATTGATAGAAATATGAAAAAAAATAATTTAAGGTGTGAATTATCAATAAAATATTTAACATTAAGATCAAACTTAAAAGCATTCAACTACCACCTAAGCTTGGTGTAAGCATGTTTGCACAATTTGACTTACATACATATATTTAAAGCTATAAAGATTTGAATTGTACTGCGAGGTCTAAAATATTTGGGACCTAAGATTTATGTTTTAGTGGCAACCTCCTTGGATCGGTCGTGTTGCTGGTCGATAACAAACATCATCATTTTGATCACTTCATATCAACTTTGAATTAAATTTACGAATAGATCATCAATTTAGTCAATTAATTATCACTTGATCGATTACTCTTTAATTTAGTCTTTAAACTATATATGAATATAATAAATAGTCCTTCAGTTATACTCCTTTCGATCTTATATACATGAGAAAATTGGGTCAACAAAAATTGATGTACCTCGTTCAATATTTAGACTAAATACAACAATTTTTGTTGATCTAACTTTCTCTTATATATAAGGTCAGAGGTAGCTTAAATATAGTTTATGAGTAAATCAAATCGAGAGTGATAATTTAAAGATTAAATTGATAGATTATTCTTCTTTTATCCGAATGTTTTTTTTAGACGACCTTTAAAAAATGATGTATGACTTTCCCACCAACAAATAAAAATGAGCCATTGTTAATGATGGATGCCACTTGTTTGTTGGTTGGGTAAATTACCCACCATTTTTTTACGGGCAATCGAGATGTCATCTTTATCGGGATATCCGTCCTACAATATGTAAGCTATTTGTGAAATAAATTGTCCCACAATAATTGACCTATTTTACTTTTTAATACTATAAAATATCACTCTAATTAATACTACTTTCATCACTTTCGATTTAATATATTCTACTTTGCATTTATAATAATGGGAAATACACCAATATACTTAGCAAGACACTCTCGATTTAATATATTCTACTTTGCATTTATAATAATGGGAAATACACCAATATACTTAGCAAGACACTCAAAATCATTTTTCTTTCTTTTTCATTTATACATTTTTTCTTAGTTATATTTAAAATGAACAAAAGACTCACTTATAATGGGATAAACAGTGTAATGTATTAGTGGTTTTTTTTAACCATGATTTTTAAGGGAATTTTTTTTTTAGAGATGTTTTTTAAGGGAATTATTGATTGTCGTTTTGAACTACTGATCTATGCCAATAAGATGTACTTGACCATATCTTTTGGTGTCTCCGTATAACCACTTTTTTTTTCCATTATTTCTTTAATGGCACTTTTTTTTTTATTCATAAAGTTCAACTTAAAACATTTCTTAAAAGTTCTAAATCTGACTTCACTAGGATTAATGTAAACTGATATTATTAGTAATTTAATCATATGCAAGGCATGGTGAAGATTCCAAATTACACGCTGCCCATATAGTCAAATTATTCATTGGCGGTGGTTATGATGGACACAACTATTATATTTTAATCATGCTATACGTGTAGTTTATTTAAAATGAGCCAAAAACTTTGTCCAAATTCCAACCCAATGGTTATCCATTTAGTTAACTGATTAGTTTATCATACGCATCTAATCAAAACATGATACATGCATGCATATGCTGAGTTGGATTCTAATGCCAATTAACTTTTACATACAGTACACAATATATAATTAATCTTATATTATATCATGCATTGCACATTTTGTGGTGTGAATTTGGACAGTTTGCATGGAGTATTAGGTTACGAAAAGATGTCTAAAGAATTTGGATTAGTATTTAATAATATAACACACGAGGATATTGACATTCGAAAGACCATAAAGCTTTAAGATTTTGTGGCTAAGAAGTTGAAGAATGCTAGCAACACACCTTTTAACACACATTTTTCAACACACTTCTTTTGATTGGTTAAAATTTACATGGGTCCGACCAAATCATGTGGATCCTATATACTTTTGGTGGGTCCCATGTGAATTTTAACCAATCAAAAAGAATGTGTTAGAAGGTGTGTTGCTAACATTTCTCTAAGAAGTTAGTTTAGCTGACTTGACTTCAATTAAACTACATTTAAGAGGGCCGACTTAAATTAAACTATAAAGAAGGCCTTTGGATTTTAGGTAGACTCATTCTAAGCTAGACTTCAGGGCCGGAAAAGTATATTATTGTATAATTTTCATAAACAAATTTAACAAAATTAAAATGAATAAAAAAGGAAATATAAAACCTATAGTTATGAAAAATTAATCAATATTTATTGGTTTAAACACATTTAATCCAATTCTAAATGAACTTTATGTATGTGTATTCACACATATTTCTTGTATTTTCATAAATTAGTACTAAAAATATATTTGAGAGAAAGATAGATGTTTAATAAACATTTGAATAGAGGTATGTAAATGAACAAAGATAAACATAATTCATTAGAATATGATCTTTTATAATTAATTTTGAGTTCAAGTGTTGATAAAATTATAAAACTAAGTATGTCATTTCATTGTATAATTTATTTTAGAACTAAATTATAATAAATTATTTAGCAAATTATTTTAGTATTTGACAAATTGGAAGATTCTCTCTTGATTTATGTACTCCAACAACTATTTACAGCAATAAGTTAGTACTATTTTTCATTAAAAAATATTAATTGTGATCTGCCAGGACCTGAAATCTACAGTATGTAGAAGACAGTGAAGACTTTGAGTCGTCGATATTCAATATTCGTCAACTTTATTCTTTTTCAGAGGGAGGTGATGTGCATACAAACACTTTGAAAATCAAGTAAGAATGTGTCAAATATGACGGATGTTTAGGGTAGAAAAATGTGTAAAATGTGTAGGAGCTATGAGTTAGTCTTTATAGTGAGGAACTAGGGTTTCTAGTCCTCAACCCTTACCTGAACACCTGTCCTAGAGGACACTTGTGAGCAAATTATGATAATTTAGTCTTAGATCCGGTTTGGATGATCCATATTAGGTTATCCGACCCTAACTCAATGGATTTATGCAAATCTGTACTATAGTTCATTCATACGTTTGTCGAAGAGGAATGTCCAAATCCGCAAAGATAATTGGTCCGATCTAGAACTCTCTATTTATTTATGACTAAAAAGTTGTAGTAACTTAATAAGTGAAATGTATGCTACATATGCTTATTAATATTATTATTGTTATTTACTTTCTTTTTAGGAAGTTATTTACTTATTTTCTTAAGAGTTCTTGACCAACGCTCTTGGACCAGCAAAAAGATTTTAGAGCCTGTTTGTTTTGACTTGCAAACTAGTATTTGACCACTAGCTTTCATCGAAATTACATTGTCCTCCCTTTCCACCCATCATAAATGGACTCTTTTATTTTGAAATATAGCTAGTTTGGATTTCTTGTTAGATAATATATAATTGGCTTAAGTGCAGTTTTACCCCTCTATTTTGATTGAATTTGGATTTTGCCCCCCCTATTTTAAAACTCGGAATTTTACCCCCTCTATTTTGATTGATTATGGATCTTACCTCCCCTATTTTAAAACTCGGAATTTTACCCCCCATGTTTTATGTTTTTTAGGATTTTGCCCCCTCC
>Ga0228711_1005816_pt1 | contig 18619 bp, 9 predicted proteins | sample MedpolnodulmetaG_2_FD_177996 | JGI IMG/M metagenome (GOLD analysis project Ga0228711, IMG submission 177996) | Root nodule microbial communities from Medicago polymorpha collected in Santa Monica, California, United States - brown nodules | ecosystem: Host-associated > Plants > Roots > Nodule...
TAGTTCCCGTGAACTTAACTCAGTTGGTAGGGATATTGCATATTCTATGCAGGGGTCGAGGTTCGAACCCCGGATACTCCACTTCTCCACAATTAAATTGTGTGAGCTCTAGCCACTAGGCTACTAAAAAAAAAAAAAAAAAAATCAAATAAAGGATTTCTCAAACTTTACAAAGCAATTGAAATAGAAATAAATATGGATTTACAAAACAATTAGAAACCTAAAATACACTTGAAAACTCTAAACTCTAGACATTGTGATTCGACTCTAACTAACTTGAAGAAATAACTTATACTCACAAAGAATCAACAAAGTGGGATGAGATACTATGATCTCAATGAGTTCCCAATTGAGATAAAACATAATATGCCAATTTTCAAATATAGTTATCAATTAAATTGTTGGAAGGTTATGACCATAAAAATATTATGATATTATATATATTTTAGCCGTAAACTCTATTTGTAGTACGTACTTAGGATTTCCCAGCTGTGCTTGATATTTTTCATACATTTTTTTAGGTGTAACACACAATATATTACCTAATCAAATTTTAACTTCGGATTATTCTCAGAGTCTTCGTTCACTGGGTCGAATCAAATCCACTACAATGTATTTCTCATCAGATGAAATCAAACCCTTGTCGATCTATATCCCTCACAATCAATAACCTAGCTAAGGAACTCATCAATTTCACTGAGATTGATGAGAGATTGAGATAAAATTGGTCTCTTGAATGTAAAACAACTTCTTTCCCTTTTTCCTTGGTGAATTTGGGATGAAAGAAGGGAATGAGGGATTCAATAATTGGTTACGACTGAGAAGAATTCTTTATGTCTAGGCTTGGTGGAGGTCTTAGTTTCATGCAAGGTTTGATGGCGGAAGGAGTTTACACTACTAATTAACTTATTCATGTCCAACTAATATAAATACTAATCACTACTAAGCAAGTTGAAATGTTACAAACACGCTCTTGAATATAATATTGAACTAAGAAAAAATGAATTGCTAAAATTGAATAAGAATAAAAAATTATTTCATGAAGTGTACTAAATTACACATTGACATTTGATTATATAGAAACTTTAAAAAAAATTATATCACATCATCAATGATTAACACTAGTTTTCGTTGACTTCAACTCTAACTAACATTTTACTTGTTGAAAATTTTAATTGCTTCCTATAGAAACAACCAGGATCTCCTCCACTATGATAAAGGAAGAGGCCTACTCTCTATCATATTAACATTTTACTTGGACACAAGGAGAGGGCACAAGTTATATAAAATTGAACAATCACGTAAGCTTTACAAGTCAAGAAAATATAGATAATTAAAGAGAGAATTCATAACCAAAGTAACTGAATAAAAATGGATATCAATATATAATAAATAAATGGTATGCATGTGATTAAACAAAATAATCCACATTATCTAACATAATAACTTAATTTTTATTGTTTTTAATCAAGGTTAATAGTTTTGATAGTCTTTACGTTGTAGAGGTATGCTTTGTTATAATCGAAAGTTATTATCACAAAAAATATATAGCAGTTTTGACATCTTTATCCATAATCATTATCATAATCATAACCTCTAGGCAGGTGAATGAGTGTATGTCATAACATACAAAATTTATAAACCCCATTTATATGACATTAGCTTATATTTTGTGCAAAAACAATGCACGTTTTTATTGGATATTTAGCTATTGATCATTTGTTCATAAATAAACAAGACAATCAAATCATAAATATCTAACCAAAGACAAGAAAAGTAAACTACAATAAAATAGATGGTATGTTGGCAAGCCATCCATCACTATTTATGAACGATGACAAAGTATACTCGTTCAAGTTTAAGCTATCTGGTTTCTTCTCCCACTTGACACGTTTTTCAATGTTGGCCCCAGGTCCTGTGCAATTAACTTCTGCATATGTGATGTTTTGCCTGCACAATTTTGTTTACAAATTTAGAAAAATATCAAATATTGCATATGATATTAGTATTAACAAATAACACTCATAAATATATACTTTTGTTTTATTTAACACCTGATCAAACCTAAAACCCAAATTGATATGTCACGAAAGATAATGGCTTGTTGAAGTGGTTCAAAGAGAATACATGCATGGTATCACTTTGGAGTAATATAGAGTAAAAGTGATACCTTACATATGATCTATCATATATTCTTAATTTCCAAAATCATGCAAAAGGCTATGAATACCATTGATTTTTATTATTATTTTTGCAAAATTATTAATTTAAGCTTAAACTTGGATTTTCTCTTATGCAACAAAAAAACATACTCTTGGCCTTTCGTTAAACCCGGAGCATCCCATCCTTGAGGAGTTACCACTGACGTAAAATATGTTCCCCAAAATATAACTCTTGAGTAAGGGCCCCAAGGTCTTCCAAGACTCACTGTGCCATTTCCAACAACGTACCCTCCTCTAAAAACAAAACCATTTGGATCATTTGGTGATTCCCTACGTTGTGATGTTACAAAACCTGAAGGTCTAGATTCTGCTTGAGTGGCATTCATTACACAATTCTACAACAAGTGAAAATCCATAGAAAAATAAATAGTACTTATTTATTTCACCTTAATATACAAATAAAATAGATTAAGAACAACATATGTTAGCTCAGTTATGAGAGTCTGACTTTATGACCTTAATGGAGATAATTTGAATTCTATTTGACACTGTTGTAAAATGACCATTGGTGTCACCGACATTCATAATAATTTTTCATCCCCAATGTTTTTTAGAAAAATATATTATGAGCAATAAAAAAAGAATTAAAAATTTACATAACTACTAGGTTGTGCACAAGTTGTTAGTATTTTTAATCTAAATAAACAATCTCAATAGGTATTTAGGTTTTTTAACTATGGCCCTAGCAAACGAAAAATTTGAGTTTGATATGTGGTGATTGAAAAATTTGGTTCAAACTTTACCTATCTTCTAATAAACCGCATATTTGTCTAGTCATTTTGGAGCTCCTTTCATTAAGATAATGTTGGTAGAAAAAAAAGTCTTACCTCAAAATAAGATTGACCTTCCCCAAAAATGAAGTCATCTTCACCTTGAATATAACAATTTTTAAAGTATTGACGCCCTTTTGATGCAAGCAATGTATCTTGATAACCAATGAAACTACATTCAAAAATCGCAGACTTATCACCATATATCGAAGCTGCTACTGCTGGTCCGTCATATCCATATGTGTTCTACAATAATGCAAAATACCTTATAGAACAATGGAAGAGTTATAAAATAGTATGTTGTTAAATCCGTTTATTGCATTTACCTTGAATGTAATGCCATTCAAAATTACATTAGGTGGGGATGAATGAAATGTAGCACTCATGGATGTGCCAACTTTATGATATGAATCGTCGTAAGTAATGATTGTGTTATTACTACCTGATCCTTTTAAAATAATGCACGACTTTCCAACAGGTATAAGAACTTTTTCCCTGCACAATTTTAGATTGTGAAAACATAAAATAAATTTCAAATTACTTGTATGTGTCTTATATAAAAAAAATATAAACTTACTTGTATATGCCAGGATTTATATTAATCATAATCCATTGATTATTTTGACTCTTAATAGAATCAATGGCAGCTTGAATTGTTTGGAATCCTCCTTTTCCTTGTTGGTCAACAATGATGGTATTTGCAACTTGATTTCCACCACAATCTATAGCTACACCAAAATAAAAATAACTAATATACAATACTAAATGGAACATCATTGTTGGTGGAAGTAACTTCTTCATATTTTATGAAAAATGTATCCTGCCTTCAAGTATATAAATACACTTAATTTTTTTTAGCACTTCTTGATTCTCTCTTCTTTTGATGGTTATCAAAAAGTAACAAATTTAATTTATTTATTTTTGGTCAAATATCAAATCTTATTAATTTGTATTTTTTTTTTTATAATTTTCCTAATTATACTTAAAGAATATTTTTTATAATTTTCCTAATTATACTTAAAGAATATTTTTTTGACGATACTTAAATGTTAATCAACTAATTTTTCTTACATGTGCCAGGCTTTGCACATGACAAAGAACATTAATTTTTCACATTTTTACTTATTCGTTATCTTTCCATATCATTTTATACATAATACTCTCTCCGATTACTTTTATAAGTAAACTTCACTCTTAGATACAATGAATAATTAATGTATCTAATTTATAATAAAGAGTAGATGCATTAATTATTCGATATATCTAAAATGTGAAGGTTTGTTTATAATAGCGACTAGAGGAAGTACATGCATAGTTAGGAATGATGATTAATTTTAAATCAAAAAGTAAGTTTTTGGTAAAAAAAATAATAATAATTTGGTTTGCCTTGAATTCATCCTTAAAATTTATCAGATTCAAATTCAATTACACCTCATTTATTATCACAAAAATATATTTGAAAAATCCCTTTGTTTGGTTTTGAGTTTCTAAGATATATCTAAAATGTAAAGTTTTGTTTATAATGGTGATCAAAGGGAGTACATGCATAGTTGAGGAATGGAGATCAATTTTAAATCAAAAGTAAGTTTTTGATCAAAAAAACATATAATTTGGTTTGAATTGAATTTATCCTTAAAATTTATCAGATTCAAATTCAACTACACCTCATATATTATCACAAAAATATATTTGAAAAATCCCTTTGTTTGGTTTTTAGTTTCTAGGATATATCTAAAATGTGAAGTTTTGCTTATAATAATGATAAGAGGGAGTACATGCATAGTTGAGGAATGGAGATCAATTTTAAAACAAAAGGTAAGTTTTTGGTAAAAAAAAACATATAATTTGGTTTGACTTACATCCTTAAAATTTAAAATTTATCAAATTCAAATTCAACTACACCTCATTTATTATCACAAAAATATATTTGAAAAATCCCTTTGTTTGGTTTTGAGTTTCTAGGATATATCTAAAATGTAAAGTTTTGTTTATAATGGTGATTAGAGGGAGTACATGCATAGTTGAGGAATGTGGATGAATTTTAAATTAAAAAGTAAGTTTTTGGTAAAAAAAAAACATATAATTTAGTTTGACTTGAATTTATCCTTAAAATTTGATCACATACAAATTCAACTACACCTCATTTATTATCACAAAAATATATTCTTTGTTTGGTTTTGAGTTTCTAGAATATATCTTTTATTTCAATGTGAGCATCGCTGACTTAAAAGATATATTTGAATCATATAAATAATTAAGTTGGTAACTGATAAGAAAAATATGTAATTAATATTTTTTACCGTGTACAAGGTTGTGCATATAAGAAAAACCTTTACAACATATTGTGACATGTAGTGGTCTAAGCAGGGACGGATCTGGACTTACAATAATAGTGAGGCAAAAAAATTCTATCAAATAATTAAATAATACTAAATTTAATAAGAAATTATATTAAAAATAGTTGTAGCAACCAAAATAACAAAGAAAATAATATAGTTTTCATTTGTTGAAAATGAATTAAAATTATATTGAAAAAGATGATCCAAATATTTTTGATTCGGGTGACTAGATAAGAATTGCTTAAAGAGTCTAATGGAGGTAAAATATGTGCGTAAAATATAAAATATCCCACACTTGTAATCAATGACACTCATCCTAAAAAAAAAATCAATGATATTCATTCATTCAAATTGACTACCAACTTTTTTTTTTTTGACAAAAGTAAACGATATTAATTCATTCAAATTGATGGAGTACATCGATACAATACAAATCCAAATTCGCTAAAAACAAAAAGGATGAATCTATGAACAAACTCACAACATCCATGTTAATAGCATAAAACGACAAAGTACCTATGCCTACAAATATGACTAATATGACTATATTCATGGCTCCGAAATACTCATGTCTTCGGATTTGCAACGTTGACGACGCCAAAGTCATTGTCATTGATCGGATCTGCACTTGCTCAAAGCTAATCTTTCAACCTGAATCAAATAAACACCGCACTAAGACAGGAAATCAAAAACACACCGCACAAAGACGGGAAATCAAAACAAACAAAGTCGTTCAGAGACGACGAAATTACAAAAACAAACGAAAGAAAACAAAAAATACGTGAAATCACTTATTTAATTAGGATATAGAAGGAAAAACAATTCGGAGGGGTGATTTTTGGGTCAAAATTGACCCTAAATTACCCCTCTGAAAAGAAGAAGAAGAAATGGGTGACAACTAGGGTTTGAGAAGAAGAGAAGAGAGAGAGGAAGAAAGGCGTAATCTATTCAAATTGACTACCAACTTAGTGAGTTGAATTCAAATAATCAATAATTTATAAGAGATTTAATCATTTATGTCTTGGATGGATATATGGTGATTAATATAAAAGAGGAAATCCATATAACTAATCTATGATTTATATTAATCACAATCCATTGGTTATTTTGACTCTATATGGATCCCCTCTCTTATATTAATCACCATATATTCATCCAAACATTAAGACATTAGTTATATGGATCCCCTCTTCTCTTATTTTTTTAAGGAATAGATCCCCTCTCTTATACATTTAATATTTTATATTTGAAAATTGTTCTTCTCGCAACAAAAAACACTCACTCCCTTACAAACAGACCAAAATACCCCCCATGAGTTAACTCACGTTCGCTAAGCTGAAGTATAACCTATATGAGTTAACTCACGCTGAGTTATAACCTACGTGACTTAACTCACGTGGGATGTACCAATGTAGCGAATGTGACTCGAACGTGACTTAAGTCACGTGAGGGGTATTTTCAGAAGTTCAGTTGGGAGTGAGCAAATCTCAATGGGAGAAGAGCATTTTTCTTTACATTTTACTTATTCATAGACGACGTGAGATTTAACCACTCACAGAGTCACACTTGGAAGCCCAACATGTAACAAAGAGAAACAAACATTTTTGGTTAAAAAAAACAGTACTGAATTTCTCAATGTTTGGGAAAACTAAAATATTAATCTATGTGCCACTGTAATAATAATTTTGTTTGCATAAATTTACAAATAAATGTCATATATCAAGTAAGGAGGTTGACTGCTGGAATTTTTTTCAACAAGCAATCCCTTTAGATAGAATAATTTACAAAAAGTTTCACGTCCAAAGATAGAGTGCATACAATACAAGAAGGTGACTGATCACTACTTCCATGCATGTATCTCATTCACTCTTCTCAGCTATCTTTACAAATTACAAGTATAGCTCATTCCTTTTTTAACATAAGTGTACTGTGACAGTAGTTTTATGATACATAAGCTAGATGATGTCTAAGATAGTAGTCTCCTAAGAAGGTAACATCACTACACACTGCAATCCACGGGGGAGTGTACAAGATTCGCGCATTCTCAAGGGCAAAACCATTCAGAATCGGCAATGGAATTCCCCTCTTTAACTGCGAGTTTAGGTATGGTATGAGGACGGTTTTGAGGGCAGTTGATGATAATGACTGCAAATGTTTACAAAGTAAAAGAGTAAGATTCATATAATAATAGCATAGACTAACTAACAATCATGTATTTCAAAGTTGAAATTACAATGATTTGTGTGTGGACAATGAGATAGTGTCACATGACATCTTAAAAACAGATAAAAACATAACTATCCAAGAATAGTCCCCGAAAAATATAGGAACTATTTGGTCCTAAAGTTCAATCTCATCTAATTTCATACCAAAGTACAAACCTTTTGAGTTGAAAAGGTGAATGCATTTACTGATATTTACCTGAATTACATTCATGTGAAGTTTCCCTATTTTGCTCCATTTCAAGTATGTGGAGAACTTCTTCAATTTAAGCCGACCAGTAAGACTGTTTCGTGCAATTTCCGCATCACACGAAGCACTAATATCCTGTACCAACAAGCAACATTAATGGATCAGGTTAATATAAGATATTGATCATGTTATCGGAATGTAGAAATGTAGCAAATTACGAGAATAGTTACTTTAAAGTGTAAGTTTCAAAAATGAAAAACTATGAACTCAGGTATATATTAACTTTATTTAAGCATACCACAGAGATGCATGCAACTGGTATGACTTCACCAGCTTCCAAAACATCAACGATTAAATCTATGGAAATGGTAACACCTACATCTTGATCTGACACTTTTATAACCGGTGGAGAAGATACAGAGACATTAAGATTCATGTCATCATTTGGATATTGCTTGTATAATTGAGGAATGAGGATTTTCCAGTCAGCAGTGTTCAAAAGTGCCTGATTAGGCAGTTCATCAAGTATCCATTGCAAAGCATCTGCCTGAGGCAAGAACAACATAAACTATAAAAACTATATTCGAGTCTATAATAATGAAAATGCAACCAATCTAACAAAAAAGCTTGTAATCAGCATGAACAATGTTGTTTCTATGATAAAGGAATAGAGGATTCAATTCTACAGATACATGCAGCATAACAGTCCAAGGTTTATTTATTTTTGGACAAGCAATCTCAGCACATTCATTAATCCAACAACATGCACTATCCTGCCAACTCATTCACCTCAAGAATTTCCAGCATTAACACAAACCTCACTGCTATCCGAAGCATTTGCCTGAGGACCGACCTAAGATTGACACGATGCACAAGAAAATTTTAATTAATGAGCAGTGCACCTTACTCATCTCCTTTATCACAGCTGATATTGAAACAAATCAGTACATCGTTTACCACCAATACTACGATTTCCGCTTAATCAATCAGCTTCTTCAGTTGCTCCTAAACACCAAGATTTTTATCTTCTCCAGAACTTGATTTTGAAATAAATCACACACAAGTAAACCATATAATCACGAACCTTTGCCTCAAATCCCTTCTTCCATTCACCAATCTACCGAACTGATGTATATGCGGTAATCCTTCATTTGTCAATACACTGCTAATATAGAATTAGCTTCAAAGGCATTAATTTGTTCCATATAATTGAACCAAGAGCGGATCAGCCATCTCCACCAGCCCCACAATACCTTTATAAGCCTCTTTCCCATAATACATGTCACCTCTTAAATTATTCCACTTCCATGCAACCACCACATTATCATGCAGAGTAACATTATCCAACAACAAAATACACTCCTTTAACTGATCCTCTTCCCACTGAAATAATTCTCTTCTTCGTTGTCATTCCTCACCACCCTACCCTATATTTGATGTTAGCAGAAATCAAGGTCTATTTGATATCAGCAAAATAATCCTTTTATCCAAAATTCCATGTCCGACCAAAGGTTCCAGGACCCAAGTTTGATTATTAAAGAACTCACCCCATTAAAAGTATATAGATGATGTGGGCAAACATGCAAACTGTGGAACAAGAAGGAAAAAAATTGTTCTGCAGATTATAGATAATGTCATAGCCTAATGAGAAACAAGATAATATATTAATGTTTCACGAGAAATGTTAGGGTAGAACCAGGCAAAACAAAACAAAAGGGCAAAATGTTTCATGAGAAATGTTATTGAAGTAGACCATGCAAAACATTTTCATGTATTGAAATCTTGGAAGCTTCAGAATTCAGAAACTTACTGCGAAGTAAACTTCGGACGCTGATTTGAAAACATTTTCATGTAATGATATATTTATCATCTTTGGTAAACCACCACTGGAAACAGAAATGTCAGATCTTCTGTGGTAGACTTGAGGTACTAAAACATCATTTCTCTCAGTGAATAAACCATTGATTTCAAGTTCAATAGAAGAATTACTCAGCACAGGATTGTCAACGAAAGAAATATTTAGAGCAGCGGTTTCATCTATTGAAATTGTCTTTGGAAGAGTTTGCAGTAGATTGTCAAGTGTTGGTATCCCTTCTCTTATTTTCTTAGAAACAGCATCTTCAACTGCCGATCCTATATTTCCTTTAAAAGCATCAACTAGACTGCAGCAAAAATAAAACAATTATTCACATAACATTTTCAACCATTATCTATCGGTCCATCTATGTGTTTGTGTGTGTAGGGGGTCAGAACAAGTTTTGTCCCTTTGAAAGATAAGTCCGTATGAGCCTAGGAAATATAGCTTACACTTGATAAAGCCAAGCTGCTCCACCGTTCATCTTTATAGATAATTCTCCAACATCACATCCGTAATCTAAGAGAATTAGCTTAAGAGTTCCTTCTTGGTTCCTTAAATTTACAGTAAGCCCCACTTGCAAATCTTCAACCTTCCAAACATAGCACAACACAACACAAGTACACAACCAAGTGAGGGATATTATTGGTTGATCAAGGAGTGGTAAAACAAAACTACATGCATTAAAAGTACATTATTCTAACAGGTTTTTTCCTATCAAATACTAAAAACACATGTGCTTTATTGTTCATCTTGATACCACATCTAAATTTTCAATATCTGCAGTTTCAACTGTATTCAATTGCCTATCTTCTAACAAGTTGATCTAATCTAAAGTCTTGTTTGGATAAACAATTTAATTAAGCCCTTGTAGCATAAACGCTTATCAGACAAGTGCTTATGTATAAGCTTTTTCTATAATGAAAGATCAAATAAACTTAAACTGTTTTCATAACCTATTTTGGAGAGCTTATGGACATAAGTTAAAAATAGCTTATGAACATGTCATAGGTTGTTTCTATAAACTCTCCCATACAGTTTCACTAGTATTTATACCAACAGATAAACTCGATTAAGTCAATCCAAACATACCCTTACTCCAGTTGCAGGAAAGTACAAAGTGCAATTTTAGAACCAATTTTGTCAAAATAACCAACTTATGGAAACCATTTATTCCTATTATTCCCTTCAAGGTCAAACCTAGTGAATTAAAGCACAAAGGAACGATAAACTATACGCCATCAAATCAAATGCAACTTTAGAAAGGAAAATGCATAGTATAAAATAGTGAACAATATTAAAGATTATTACAATACCTTAGCAGTGGCAGTTCCACTATCTGAAATTCCAATTGGGATTAACCAACTACTAACAGTATACCTCCAATTCAAGCTCAAATTAGCAGTAGCACCCGAAACAACAACATTAATACCAGTATCACCAGTTTCAACATATGAAGAACTAACTTGAATATTCTTGATTGTGATCTCAGAAAGAATCACATGAGCTTTTCCAACAAGAGGTACTTGAACAGATTTCTCAATTTGTGGTAGCTGAGAAAGAACTATAGATGCAATAGTTTGGTTTATAAGAATATCTTTGGCAAAGTCAAGACCCTTATCAGATATAATCACAGAGATGGAACCCTCTTCATGAACACAAACACTAGTTGAGATAAATAATAAGAATAAAAAAAGAACAAAAAATTTATGTGACATGGTTAGGGATGAATTTAATATTTATGATCAAGAAAACATCAACATGAAACCTAGTATAAGGTGTTGTTGAATCTTGAGACAGTTTTAATGTTAATATTTGTGAGTGAAATATGAAATTTTGTTACTGTTTTATATGTTTGATATGTATCTAACTCTGTTTCTGATAACAACGAACTATGAGGATGGTTGGTTGATTTTGGAAGTTTGTTCAATAAATATGTTGTTATATTAAAATGGGTTGAAGTTGGCACCGTAGTGCTCAATTATTAATATAAAACATATAGTTGTACGTGAGCTCGAGACCCACGTGACACAGTTTGTATATTCTGATTTCTGACTCTTGAAAATGCACAGTTAAACAAGAGCATCTCCTCAGAACATCATTATAAGGTTTTTGGTAATCTGAAATTTAGCCGAGAATTAAATAAAACTTGGTTAAGGATTGTTCCTGTACTATGAGTTTGGATAAAGATTGTTCTAGTCAGATTTAAATTAAAATTGTCCCGACCAATTAGTCTTTAACTGAAGTTCATTAAATCTTAGAGCCGCAATTGGTTATTCATCCGAGTAACTTTATGTTGGTGAGTTCACTTGTGACATCCGATATAATAACCCTGCCATTTTTAACTCCAATTATGCAGCTCTTAGAAAATTTAAAATAAGTTCAAGTCAGGTTACCTCACGTTAAATTTAATATTATTGATTCTTCTAAAAAAAAAAAAAAATTTAAAGCTAAGAACATAACTCTTAAAAGATTTCCCTCAAAAATAATAATAAAAACTCTCCAGAGTATTTGTTCTTATTAGTTAATACCAAACTCTGCACCAACTTTACTCCAATGGTAAAACCAATTTTTAGCCACAAGAACATAGTTTTGAAAATGCTCTAACCTCCTTTCAAAAGAAAACGAAAAAAGAAAATGCTCTAACCCAGATTCCCAACATAATATGTTGATTACTGGATAAGGTCATTAATCCTATGACTTGCATTCATGCTTCTGCAGCAGCAACAGCTTGTCTGCATCAAACATCCAACATAAAAGGAGATCAAAGATTTTCTACCAGTTTGTTTTTTAGATTGGGTGCAAGTGCATGTAAAAAAAACCATCTGTGCTTGGAGGCACAAGTAACCAACAATACCAAGTGAAACTCTCTTTAACAATCAGAAAATTCCAAGTGATTTTGATAGACAACAGAAAGTTCCATGCGTTTGTATTACTTTTCTATCGACAAATGAACCTCCGAATACAGGAAATGCATGATTTTAATACCAACCACAAAGTGCAAAACTAGAGCAATAACACAAACATCTGCACACATGCTATGAAAATTGAATAACAAACTTTTGTAACTCAAGAATATCAAAACTTGAATAGTGGGTTTTTCTCCATAGGTTATATGGACTCCCAATATTCCCTGATCAAATCCAATTCTTTCTAATCAAGTTCTCATATATGCAAATGTCATTTTTCCTTCTAAATCAACCCTCTGTCCATCACATGTTATGAATGAACGAAGGTAAAGAATCATATATTGCAAATCACAAACTAATTCACAACACTCCTACAATAATAATGATGCACAAGCATGTATGCCAGACTTCGGCCTCCAGAACTGACAATTATCCCTTGCTGATTCCTCCCGTTACAGACATCTCCTCACCATTTGTCAATTCGTGTATTCAGATATAGAAACAAAGAAATCTGGTTTATAAGAAGTAGTCTGGTGCTGGTTTCTTGGCAGGTGCACCTCTTGATTCCTGTTCATTAAAATTTAAAAATCAACATCGGCTAATTAATTTCCTCCTTGGTGGGGAGAGGGGAGACCCTAATGTAGCAAAGAACATAAACCACTAATTATTTACTCAAACATGCAAAGATAGTACATTCAAATGAAACGTCCCTGATACGTAGATTCAGTAGGATAAGAATATTGCAACCATGATGCATTAGCGGCACATTCTTTACCACATGAATCAATGGATTTGACATTAAGGAATTGACGCTTGCATTGCTTCTTTTTGAGGAAACAATCATCCATATAGCTTATATATGTACATAGTTTAGAACAATAATAATCAATATCAAGTGACTTTGCCAACAAACCTGTGGGGCAGCATCAAACACACGAAACTGCTTATTAAGATTACCGTCTAACTCCAGAATTGCAGCTACATTACCACATCTGTAACAAAGACAAAAATTTCTTATTAAATACACCAGAACACCAATAGTAACAGACATTTGAATTGACGACGTACCTGTAGCAATAATTTGGAGCCGACCAGACAGTAACTATCTGGTTATTGAACATCCATTTATATCCTTCCATTACCAACTGATGAGCTCGGCATATATAGTCAATGTTATTGGTGTGGTTAAATCCAGTAACAACACTGCCACCAAACAAGAAACCAGCACCACGGGGACTCAGACCCCATCCATCCACAATATCTTCAGGATCTGACCATAGGAGGTCACACATGGCACCATCATGAGGTACCTCTTGCTTTCTATCAATAGTTCGTATCTGGATATGAATAATAAATAACACATATAATGTAGCCTTTATACATCTAAAACTTCAGACACATAAATTAGGGTAGAATTTTGAACCTGATCCAATGTTGAAATAGCAGGAGAAAGACCACCATGAACACTGAAAATCTTGTTTTCAATTAGAGCAGACAAGCTGCAGTTTATAGTTATCAACGAAGGAAAGTCAATAGCAGAAATGCAAGTTAAAACAAATAAGTTTGTAAATGAAGTTAATTTTACTAGTTATTATTAAGCAACTACATACATATAATGTTTCCATTAAAACCCTATTTTCCTTTTTGGTTATTTCTATACTCATGAAATGCTGGCAATACACAATATCTGACAATCTTTTCTACACACTCTCTATTACTATGTGAGCTACCATGCATCCTCATTCGATAAACGGGTGCCCAATCTCTAAAAGAGTGCGGTGTTAGCATTTTTCTTCTATATACCATTTGATGAGGCTGTCAAAATATTTGGCCAATGGTTCTTGAAATCACCCACCCCAACCCTTTTCCTCTTAAAATACACAAAGACAGGCTACATACAGCATCCTTCGAGTTTTAGCCTACCTCCTATCCACCTAAACCCCATTCCTCTAAAATAGAAAGGATAATGCATACACTTTTCAAGTAACAGTGTCGATGGTAGACACCCTTCAATCATGAATTTGACAGTCGAAAGAATAACAAAGAAAATCACAAGAAGCAGCCCCTGTACCCACAAAACAGATGGAACAAAGAGAGATCTCAGCAACAGTATGGTATGAAAAATGCAGTTTGTGGTGATTCGACCATTTCAGAAATTTAATAGAAAATCAAGCATTATTTTTTTGAAGGGGTAGCTTAGCTCCCATGTGCAAGATTAAATCAATTTAATGTTTATATTAATATCTCAATCTGCACGAGGCTCCGACTAGTTGTTGGGGTCTGGGGAGGGTAGGTGTAGGCAGCCTTACTCCGCGGAAGGAAAGACTGTTTCTAGGATTTGACCCCATGATTACAAGGAAACAATCTTACAGTTGTGCCAAGATTCACCCTCTACACAGAAACACATGTACCAATAAAATCTAGACATCTAGATAGCAGCATACCTTAAGTAGTCAAATATGTCAGTACAATATCTCCAAACATTTACTGAACCATATTTCCGAAGGCACTCGTCATAGAAACCGTATACCTGTCAAATGATGGATATTGAATAAGTTTACCGAAGTAAAAAAATGTAAAGAAAAACTCCAGTGACCTTTTCCCTTTCACTTTCATTCATTATTCCACTTCAGCTAATAGACAAACCTGCGTGATCTGACGACTTTCATGGTTTCCCCTAATGAGTGTTATCCGATCTGGATATCTCACCTGATTGTATGTCAATAATTAGTTACAAAATTAATGAACGAAGTGAAAGCACAGATAATGACTCAAAAGGAATACGGGTCATCCAACAACTCTTAGAACCTAGTGGTCACAAAACCCGTTTAACTATTGTTTTTTGTTTAATGAAATTATAAAAGAATTTAACAAGACAGCTAACTCAAAACTTAATCATATTTATGGTACAAATAAGTTATTGAGAGATAAACAAAGCAGAAAGAAGAAGTTCCAGGCATTCTTCCTAAAAAATAAAGAAAATATAATAGAGAAAAACATAAGCCCAAAAGCGAACAGTCTATTTGCATTATAGATAAAGCAACAACAATAACAATCAAGCATTTTCTCATGTGGTACATGGACCAATCAACAACACAACTTTCTCATGTATTAAGTTCAGAAATATATCATTTATCTCCAAGGCTTTGTTTGGGAGTTTGGAGGGGAAGGGAAGGGAAGGCTTTAAGTGGTGGGAAATATGAGGGAAAATGGAGAAATCTTTCAAAAAATTTAAAAGGGTAGTTTTTTAGAGAATGATAAATTAATGCATATGATTACTATATTTTTAATTTAAAAAATATTATAACAACATAGATTAAATTTGAAAATTCATATAAACCCTCCAAAACCCGCCTCCAATACAATTTTTTAGTTCCCCCAAATGAGGAGGGTTTTGTATTATGAAGAAAAGTTAACGCCCCAAAGCCCTCCCCTCTCATTTTCCTCTATTTCTCCCACTTGCTCATTCCTTTTTTCCTAAGCCTTCCCCTCCCTTCCCCTCCAAACTCGCAAACAAAGCCCAAGTCTCTATATAGTCTGTGGTTTGACCTATAGTTTTCTTAATCTCCCTCCACCTCCAACCAGTGTTCTCAATTGCAGATGGTCGAAATAGAGGTTTGTTGAAATTTTGCTACGCTACAAATCTATCACGCAACTATTTTGATAGAGCAATGATATTTGTACAACCATTTGGTGACAACATTATTTTTCTTCCTTTTTATTGGTCAAAAACAATAGAAAGAGAAAAAGGAAGAGAGAGTAAGAACATAATGTGAGTATGAGAGAGAAAGTTGTCAAAAAGTTGTCACAAAATGATTGTACAAATATCATTTCTCATTTTGATAACACCTTGTACTAAATTGCTTATTAGGGAACAAAAACGTTCTGTTCAAATTCCACTACGCAATAGCACTATAGAGCCCCTATTTGACAACACTGTCTATAACTATTGGACTATCCTCTCACTAGTCACACCTCATTATAGACAAAGGACTCCCTAAAAAATACATGAACAGCAGAACAGAAACCTACAAAGTGGGTGCAAAGTTGCATGTAAAATGCAGTCTTCTGAGGGTAAAAATAACTATTGAGTGAAAAAGGCCAACATATGCATAACATTCCATCCAAGTGCACCAACAACCAGCCAAAAGAACAAAATTTGAATGCCTCTCACTCTCATTTTTACCAATAAAACCACAATACTAGATTACTAAAAGACTCCACAATACTAGATTACTAAAAGACCATCAATAAGCCTCCTCCAACAGATTTTCAAGTTTCGCCACTCATGCCATCCCACACAAAGACTTGTAGAATTTTATTCCAATAATAGCAAATTGTGTTCCCCAAAAAAAAAGCATTGATTGAGTTCGCTCAAATAAATTACACTATCCTATCACCAATCCCACAACCTAGAAATCATAATAACACATTTCTATCCTATGATAAATTAACAATTGAGCAAACTCACGGAAGGATTCTTGTAATTGTTGTAAGGCAGCCAAAAGATCCAGAATCCAAAAAGATACAAAACCACACACACAAAAAAACTACAATATTCTCTAAGGCTTTGTTTGCGAGTTTGGAGGGGAAGGAAGGGGAAGGCTTGGGAAAAAAGGAATGAGCAAGTGGAAGAAATAGAGAAAAATGGGAGGGGAGGGCTTTCGGGGGTTAACTTTTCTTCATAATACTAAACCCTCCTCATTTGGGGGAACTAAAAAATTGTATTGGAGGAGGGTTTATATGAATTCTTCAAATTTAATCTATGTTGTTATATTATTTTTAAAATTAAAAATATAATAATCATATGCATTAATTTATCATTCTCTAAAAAACTATTCTTTTAAATTTTTTGAAAGATTTCTCCATTTTCCCTCATATTTTCCACCCCTCAAAGCCTTCCCTTCCCCTCCCCTCCAAACTCGCAAACAAAGCCTAAAAGAACCACTGAACATGCTTCTAGCAACCTGGAAACCATAAGAGCGTATTTCTATACTAAGATAAATAACCATTGAGCCAAATGCAGACCAAATCATACAAGACCACACAAAAGAAACTAGAATATTCTCTAAAGTAACTTCTCAACATGCATCTAACTTCAAATTTTACTGCCACAAAAATCTTGCCAGAGAAGAATAAAAGATTATCACCTTGAGAGCGAGCAAAAGCAGAAACGTTTCGACGGAGTAAAATCCTCTATCAACAAAATCCCCGAGGAACAAATAATTTGTTTTAGGGCAATCACCACCAACTCTAAAAAGCTCCTTCATGTCATAAAACTGTCCGTGAATATCCCCACATATCTACACACAATAAAAACAAAGTTATCAGTTCCAATAACATAAAAAATCACAAGCAGATCATAAAATCCCATTCCCAGCTACACTGTCACTTCACATCATCGCATGTATCCCCCATATGATACTATGAACTTGAAACAACACTTCGCATGTATCCCCATTCCCAACTACACTGTCACTTCGCATGTAGAGCTGTCAAAAAAGCCCCAAATTGCAAAGCCCCATTTTTTTGACCTCCTAGTAAGCCCCATAATTTTTGGCCCCCTCTTAACTGATTTTTTTCGGTCCCAGCTCCACTTTATTTGTTTTATCGCTGGCCCATGTTAAGGCCCAATTCTTAGCCCCTTATCCCTATCTCTTTTAAATAAAAAAAACTGAGACTAAAACCTGAAAGCAAAAACAGGGAAACCCACTCTTCTCAGTCACAAACGCGTAATCAGAGCAACTAATTAATCAAACGAAAAAACATCACAATAACTACTTCTTCTCCTATCACCATGAAATTGCTTATTTTCAGAATCACATAACCTAACAGACCCCTTTGATAAAGTGACCCTAACATCTATTTCATTACATAAGTATAATTATTATAATGTGATGTGCACTAAAATATATAGATTGATACACAAAGCAAAAGTAGTTCTTAACCTAACATATTACAGTAAAAAAATCTAAATGGAAATTACGACTCCACTACCCTATTTTACTGAGCATGAGCAAATTCTTTGGTAATAAGTGATAACCCAATACGTGAATCCAATCAATATTATACAAAAAAAAAAAAAAATCAAAAAAAAAAAAAACTAAGTAAA
>Ga0228711_1005820_pt1 | contig 18610 bp, 14 predicted proteins | sample MedpolnodulmetaG_2_FD_177996 | JGI IMG/M metagenome (GOLD analysis project Ga0228711, IMG submission 177996) | Root nodule microbial communities from Medicago polymorpha collected in Santa Monica, California, United States - brown nodules | ecosystem: Host-associated > Plants > Roots > Nodule...
GTTGTGCACCTGTGGCAGTTTTGGCCCCCAAGGCTGATATTGACTCGGTCTACGCTGACGTGGCACCCTAAGTGAGGTGCCACGTGTTATTTTTTTAATTTATTTTTGGCCTTGGGGGGCCAAAACTGCTACAGTTGCAAAACTTAGGGGGCTGATTTGTAGTTTTTTTTCTTAGGGGGCCAAAATCGCAACTTTGGGAAAGTTAGGGGGCTAAAATTGCAATTAAGCCTAAATTTATCTATTAGCGATGTTGATTTCTTCTGGTTAACTTTCTCTGCATACTTCTGCTCATGTTTGTTATTTCAATATGACATGTGGGTATTGCGGGAACTTGCAAAGTCTCTTTGTAAGAACAACAATGTCAATAAGACAACAATAGCCAAGTCCAATTTTCTGTAGAACAAAACTATAGTTGAATCACTTGATATGCTTCTCATACCAACTTTTTTACAGTAACTTTTTTTCCTTTGGTGTGTATTTTGAACTTTTTAATTAGCTCATTGTTTAAATTTTGTGAATCTTGAGTTCCAAGTTCGGTGCAGTTTGCTTTAGAATGGAATCACATTTTATGTTTGATTCACAAAATAAGTATGGAAAGCAAATATGTCATCATAAATATAGCTAATGAAGATAAATAAGGTATAACATAGTGTTACAAACTTTAATCATCATGGTCACAATTTTCCATTAAACAGTTCTTATTCTGTAGAGTGGAGGTAAGAATGGAATGAAAACTTTGCACCAAACATGGTCTACATTGTTATTCCTTAACCTTGGCCTCTATGGTGAATTGGTTTTGTTGAAACATAGAATTGGCTAAGTTGAATCCTTTCATAGGAAGTAACTTACTAAATGAAATTGCATATATTTTTAGAGATCTTGTTTGGACATATCGAGCCATGGGCTTGAAAATCATCTTGTAATTGAATCTCCATGCTTTTGGTGCTTGTTAGGTTGCTTACCGATGAAAGCTGTTCATTAATAGTGAACAGCCTGGTGTTTTTCTTCATACTTGCGTAGTGTTCTGCTCAATAATATTTCACCTGATATGCCAATGGCTGCTAATCATAGAAGAAAGCAATTAAATGGTGCAAGCCTGGTTAGTTATGGTTCTCCAGATCAATATAGGACTAAAAGAAAGAATTTTGGATCACCAGTGCAAAGTGATTTAAACATGAAATCTCACATTTCTGTTGAATGGGATGCTAATCACCAAAGGGTTGTTGCCAAGTGGGAACAGATTGGCATCAGTTGGAGACAAACGAGACCATTTGCCAGATTTGATCACAGTGGACATGAAGTCTTGGCAGATGTGCTTGCCATGCCTGAAGAAATTTTTGGTCTGGATAATTTAAGTGAAGTGCTTTCCTATGAGGTAACAATCATGTTGTGTTATTTTGAACTATTAGCAGCTAAAAATATACAGTTTTTGTCCAAGAGTATTTCTAAATTGTCTATTGTGAAACTTTTGGTAGGTTTGGAACACACAGCTTTCGGACGATGAGAGAAGTTTTCTTAAGCAGTTTCTTCCTGGTGACTTAGAGCCAAATCAAGTTGTCCAGGAATTACTTTCTGGAGATGAATTTCACTTTGGAAACCCTTTCTTACAATGGTAAGATGTCTTTCTTTATATTTTCTCTGTATAGACACTGTCTGCTGTATTTTGCATGCGCGGTTGATCTAATTGCATAGTCCATGCATGCATAAAGAAATAGATGTGATCATTTCTTCGAGAGAATGACTGATGAAGACTATTATTTGTTTATATAATGTGATAACTGGATTTACTATCTTTCTGGGTTGACTTAACCAGATACGCCAACTGGTTAAAGGCTTGGATTTTGTGAAATTTTATCTAGGTTTAATCATATACTTTAATATTTATTATTGGTCCGGATCTTTTTGGCCAACGGTTTGTGTTACCTTTTTTTCTCAGTTTTCTTAATGTTTTTGTTTCTTTTTATTTTCTAGGTCAGATTTATGTCCCCCCAGGGTTTTTTGCTTCTTCTTTTTATTAATAACATTTGTTTGTGGTTTGTCAGTTTGAGTTAGTAGCACCACTGGGTTTTACTTAAAAAAATGTAGTATTTTTAGTTTTTTTGTATTTTCAAAATTTTGTAACTTTAGGGGACTTAATTTTCTTTTGATTGTATTTACTTTTCCTTCTTCATAGGTATATATAGCTTATATTTGGGTTAAATATGTTTTTGGTTGCTGTAAATTTGCGAATTATTGTTTTGGTCCCTATAATGTTTTTTTTTTAATATTTATCATTCCAAAATGTCATATAACTATTTTTTTGTACTTATTGTCATGTGAAATATGTTAATTGCTTTTGTGTTTTTATGGAAAGTCACGCGGTCATCATAGGTGACACCTAATAATGTCCATTGTGCCTTGTTAGCATGTGACTCCACTAAATTTTTTCCATGAGCTCTAAAATGAATGTTAGGTAGTGAAAAACAATATTTCAGATTTTAGAAGGATGAAAACTATAGGGAAAACTTAACCAAGACTAAAACCAAATTTTGCCTATTTTACAAGAACCAAAAACAGTAATTTACTGATTTCAGATTTTGGAGGCATGAAAATCAAATGAAATGTTTTACAAGGATCCAAACCAAAATTATCTCATTTTCTATGGACTAAACGCATAGTTAACCTTTATATTTTTTGTTTTGTTTTTATGATCATTTCTGAGTTGTACATCAACAATGCTGTTACACATGGTTCCAGCTCTAGAGTTAATTCATTGAACTATACATATTCTCAACTCTAGGTATCCAACTTGGCTAGACTGACATTGATTTTCATAGAATGAGTCTACTACGTAATGGCTATTTTCCCTTAGACATGCCTAAAATGACAGTGGTTCTGTATTTTTAGATTTACCCAAATGCAACACTTTGGTCTCGTTTTGTTTTGTCACCATCCTATTCTCAATATTCAATAAAATTGTCCATTTCCTTCAATTGTTTCTATCAATTTCTCAATTCTCTTCAGTGGGTACCCAATGTTATGGCATATCATCTTTCAATTGTATAAAATTCCTGTAATCTCAGCAAATTAATGATACAAAATGAAAAAAGAACTTAAGTTTGGGGGTCATTCATTTAAATATTCACTTTTTTTTAGACTTTAGAGCCACAAATAAATGGTAATATGTATTTGCAGGGGTGCTTCACTTTGTTCGGGCGATCTTCATCCAGATATGATTGTTTACCATGAGAAACATCTAAAATCTGATCGAAGAGCATACTTCTCACAATTACGTAAATATCATAAGGAGTAAGTCATGCACAATTATTTTACCGTGGATTCGGATCTTGCTTCTTTTGGCATGGTACTTAATATGTTGTCATTTTTCATTTGGCAGTATGATTGGATTTCTAATTAAGCTGAAGGAGAGGTCGGAGACCTGCAAAAATCCAGAAAAGGAAATTCTACCAAAGATTCTGAGGTTTGACATTTGGAAAACTGACTATATATTGAGCAGGTTTATTCCATAATTTTATGACAAGGACGTGTGCTTTACCTGTGCTTTCAATACTTACGTCCTTACATGGATGGTTTTCCATGATTGAAAGAAATAATCTGGGGTGTCGCATTGTTTCAAATCTGAGATGATAAGCACCTGAAAATCTATTCAAGATGTATCTGAGGAAATAGAAACAACCACTCTAGTTTTTGTTTAGCTAATGCCTACATTGGTAGATAAAAGGGCGTGTAGTGTGCATTTACCTACTTAGTATCTGTATTGTTTTTTTAAATAATAAGCTTTTTGCTTTGTGCAGGTCAAAGAATGATATAAAGAAAAGAAAACGGTCAAACTTGGATGAATTCAGAGATGATGATCATGATGGGAATGTTACAGTGACATCCGAGTCATATTCCTGGGATGAAGAGGAGAAGGCATACGGTGACATCCAAATTTCCTCAATGGGACAAGGCAATGAGCTTCAAAGAAGGTATTTATCGCTGCTGCACTTGATACTGGGCGGCTTTAGTGAAGGTTGCTTCAGATATTTGGTTGCTATGTTATGTTATGGCACCTCTTAGATAAAAAATTTGACCACTTTTATCTATCAAAAATATTTTTTGATTACTAAATGAGTATCTATAACGAGTAGGTACATGGCATATGCTGTATCAAGGAGGGAGTAATTAATTCCTGAGGTCATCTGATGCAAAATTGATAGAAATCTGGTATTTTATATGAAAGTGTATGGAAAAATTCACCAGTACTAAACAGAATACACGCAGTAGTTTTGGGGGTATGCACACCTCCCTGCCTAAAGACCCAATTCCCCTTAAATACTTAGATAGCTCTCCCTCATCCTCTCATATTAACAGGCAACATGCCTTATTTCTTCTGACTATGTCAACTCAACTAACCTAACAAACTAGGCAACTACCTCACTTCTGACACAGAATGTTTTTTTAATCTTCAAATATTTTTATTTCTTATATTGGTATTTTGATTTGCTGGCACTATACATCTTCTACCGGATGGATGTCTTGCTTACCTGTGGTCTGGCTTTTCATTCGTTTATATGTATATCAGCTTTAATTGTTTCAATGCTTAACTCTGTTTATAACAAAATGATGTTTGACAGGGTGCTTGGCGAAGACTTCAATGAAGGTAAACCAAGAAATATGATGGCTTCAGCTTTTATGCTTAATGTGGGAGGAAGACCCAAGAAAGGAGGCAAACTACACAAGGAGAATATTCATGCTAATGACGGTGACCAATATATGTCATATATCAAGGTGAGACAATCCCCCTTGAATCTCTGAACAATACTGAATTGGTAGGGGTAAACATCTTTTTATTTGGGTTAGTTATGCCATTAGTGCTACTAAGTAATTAGAGGGACAATAAAGTTTGTTCTATGTTATGTGAAACAATCATTTTTTGTCACATCTGTTAAATTTTTAAACTTAAACTAACATATTGAAAATGAACAAGTTTTTTTAAAACTGCTATGTTCTTGTTTTATCTTAATTCTCCTTATCTGGTAGATATTTAAATTTGATTTATGTTAATTCTGTTCATTGTAGTTTACAAAAAATACTATTTTGTGGTTTTCCTTCTTTTATGATGAGACAACAAAGCAAACATTTGCATTTTTTACTGCAGAATTATTAGCATCTCTAAGGCATTTGCTGATTATTTCCCATGTTTCAGATTACCAAGACGCAGCACGAACTTGTTAAGAGTTTGAAGGTATCATCTAAAAGCATCCCGGCTAGCACTCTTAACTGTGTTTTGGGTGACCTTGATAACTTTCATGTGCAACCGTACAAATTATTTATCAAAGAAGAACAGAAGAACTTGCATAGGCATTGGTTAGTAATGTTGAGGGCTACCTCTGTCGAATTGTTATTGTATGGTACAGTACATTTTGTTTACCATTATTGCTTTGCTTACTAGAAATTTAATTTCTATAGGTTACAATTGGTGAAAAAACATCTCCCTGCATCATATGCAAACTGGACAGAGAGACTGATACAGAAACATGCAATGATAAATTCTTTGTTGCTTGAGATGAAAGATAAATCAAATGTACTCGTAGAGGTTTGTCCTTTTCTGAAGATCCATTAAAATTTCCTAGCAGAGAGCTTGCATACATGTATCACTATATCCATTTCTTGAATTTGACAAGATACTTAGGTTTACCTCGCCTCTTGTAGCATAATAGTGGCCATTATTCTTAACGGTTTTTGTTAAAACCTTTTCCGTTAATTTGCCATACAGGATGAGGATATTTTGAGCACAGGAGTCCAGGCCCAGGACGAGGAGCATGGTGGTGTTAATAACCAGTCTAGCTTGGAAGATGAAGATTCTATTGTTAGCGTCCCAGAGAACCCGTCCCTCCATAATTCTTATCACAACAGCGACGACGAGCTCCACCGCTTGGATATAGATTTGGTAAAAGATGTTTTATCAAAAGGAGACAATGCTTCGCATAACAAAACTGGAGATTCAACGATTATGAAATGTCAGGATGATCCCATTGGTGAAGGAGCTCCTTTCTCATCCGATGAAGATTCTATTGTTAGATTCCAAGAGAACTCATCTCTCCACAATTCTTATCACAGCGGCGATGACGAGCTACAGCACTTGCATATAGATTTGGAGAAAAATATTTTATCAAAAGGAGGCGATTCTTCACAGTACACAATTGAACATTCAATGATTATGAACTCTCAGGATGATCCCATCAGTGATGGAGCTCCTTTCTCGTATAATGATACTGTTGATAGATTCCCAGCGAATTCGTCCGTTGGTAAATCTTATCAGAGCGATGATGAGGAGCTCCACCCCTTTCATATAGATTTGGAAAAAAATATTTTATCAAAAGGAGATGATGCTTCACAGAACAAAACTGAGCATTCAAGGACTATGAGCTCTCGGGATGACTCCATTGGAGAAGGATCGTCTGAGGGTCATGCCTGGCAAGCAGTTGAAATGTCGCACCCTTACTATGATTTAAGTATGACCCATGACTACACCGCCAATGGGCTATCGCTGGTAAATTCACAAATTAACCAAGATAGACAAACCCGAATGATTGGTCCAGAATCTAATTTACACCAAGAAGACATTGGTAAGGAGTTGTTACACAGGCAGTCAGATGATGGTCCCTTCAGTTCTTACCAAAGCCAGGATCAAATTGGCTTGATTCAGTCCCTCATCAAGTATAAAGGGATTGACTCCTATCATCATGAACAAAAAGGAGCTGGGTTAAATTTCCAGGCTTCAAACGATATTCCAATGGGGGATGGTCAATTTTCTAGTCATTTTAAGGAGTCTTTGCAAACATCTCTGACATTGGATCAAGGTCAGAGGCAAGCTGCTAATATTTTCATGCCAGAAAACGTATCAGGTAATATTTATTCTGACACAGGAAGTTACTTAATCCCCAGGCAAGATCCATTATCTGCAAGAAATATTACTGATTGGGCTGTTAGTGCGCCTCACATGGTAGCACCCTCTCAATCTCACAGTAATACCGATAATTTCATTGGTCAGTCTTGGTTCTCTTCAGACCAGCAAATTCAGGGTGCCTGGAATGGATCTGGCAATGGCAGTTTATCTAGTCAGAGTCTTGGCACCGGTGGAAACTCCAATCATAACAACTTATTTAGTGTTTTACCTCAATGTAACCAATTACATTCAGGTAGCCCTTATGACTCAATCAGACACACTGGCCAGTTACTTTCCCCCAGAACTTATGGAGTAGTAGATGCAGGTACACATAGGATCAATGCTGTTGTACCACCATCTTCTTATCCACTAGGTTATTTCAGTGGACGTGATGCACCTGGTGCTCTGGTGCCTGATGATATGACATGGATGAGCTTGCCTCCTCAAAATCCTACTTTAAATGATCAAATGGGATCATACTTGAGGTCATGGAATCGGTAAAATGTTTTGCCTTATTAGCATAGTTAGTTTTGTGACTGGAGCAAGGTCCACAAAAGGGATGAGATAGGTTTATGTAAATAACTATACCATGGTCAACTCAACACCATGTACATATCTAGATGTTAGATGTGTTGGAAAGAAAAAGCAGGGGTAAGCTTGAAAATTCAGGTTGATAGGGAAGTTAGATATTTCATTCTTAATTTTGATTTTTTTTCTTCATGTTTCTGGAGAGATTATTAATAATTTTCGAAGGTATCAAATGCTGAAAGCAGGTGCCCCTTTTTGAGCTATATTTTGTTGTTTTTTCATAATTTGTTTATATTGTTGAAACAAACTGGTCTTGCTGCATGTTATGAATCACCTCGAGCTTGACAAAACTCACTGATTCGAAACATGTACGGTATGGTTGTTAGAAACTCATGATAGGAATCAATGACGGTGTATGAACATTGTAAATTATTTTTAGGCAAAATGACTCTCAACGTCCCTTAACGAACGATTTCATCCTTTTATTTATTTTCATGTCATTTTTGTCATTTTGGTCCGTTTGCATATCAATTTTAGAGTATCAAATATAAAATTCATAAGAATGCATTGAATGAAAAACCATAAATTTGAACTCTTTAAGAGTTTATATTTGAAATAAAATCATGATTTGAAAATTAAAAATTCATATGCAAATTGACCAAAAGAATGAAAATGACGTGAAAAAAAGATAAACAACAAAAATGTTACTTAAAATTAAGTTAAGAGACGATGATTATGAGCCCTTGCCGGTTCATAAGCTTTGCTATTTATTAATTATATCATACTTTCTTTTTGAGGAAATTAGTTAATTATATCATATACTTATCTTTGTTCATATTGTTGAATAGAAACAAATGGTCTTCATTTATTAATTAGATAATACTTATTCAGGTATGGTTGTTAGAAACTCATGAAAGGAATCATGGCTGTATGAACATACTTGTAAAATTATTTTTATAACCTCTTTCGAACACTTGCCGGTTCATAAGCTTTAAGCTTTAATAAATTTTTCTTTTGAGGAATGTTTCATTTATTATTGATGTATATAATTTTTTGACAATTTTTTAATTATGTCATACTTACTAAGCTAATAAAATTTATCAAAAACCCATTTGTCCTCCTTGATAAAAGTTTCTCGCAATTATTGTCTATATGCTTAAAACAATTGTTCTCTAGTACTTTTTTTGTTGGGATGAGTTCTCTAAACTATTTGAAAAGCTATGTCTTTTTTATATTCCACCGTAATGCTTTATATACAAGCCAATAAATAACGGGGTATAATGGCTCATAAGTGATTCAATCATATGTAATGTTATGTAATCTGCAATAACTTATGGGGAAGATATTTGAGTTATTGGATTCCCCCTTCAAGAACCGGAGCTGGGGTCATTTGTCACGTCGGTTTCCTCACAACCACACATTGTATGAAAAATGATTAATTCTACCTCCGTTTCTAATTATAAGACCTTTTTGTGAAATTTTTTTGTCCTTTTTTATAAGACCCCTTTGCTATTTCCAACTACATTAATTATTTCTTTACATACATGCCCCTATTTGTTATACATTTTTTTTCTTCAATCAACAATAAATAACATATGGAAAACATAAACTAACTCTCTCTCTTAAGGATAAAATTGTAAAAACAATAGTGATTACAAACAACTTTAATACAAATATTCACTTTCTTAATTCCCGTGATTTTAGCAAAATGGTGTTATATATAGGAACGAAGGTAATATTCTTTTTGATCAAATGAAGGAAAGGATAAGAGTGTGAAAAGATCTTGTCTATTTTGTTCCGACAATAATAATTTTAGTAAATAAGGTTTTGACAATGTAAAAATGATAATTTAATCTTTTAAAGAATGAATGTTAGCAAGTTTAACTTCATAATTTTAAAAGTTCGATGCAGTATCCTTCAAAAAAAAGTTTGATGCAGTAAGATTTTTCAAAATAATATATAGTTCTTTAACTTTTTTTTATACTTTTTTTTAAGGAAGTGTCTTTGAAGGAAGAATAAAACCGACTGGCGTTTCTTTAACTTAAGGCACTACTTGAATTCTTATCCAAACAGTCCCGGATATTTAGAGAAAGACACATTAAAAAAAAAATCTATTATATATACGAAATTTGGTGATTAAAATGCATTTTACTTATATTTCATTTCTTTATGCAAGTATTTGATAAAATACCATGGAAAGTAGTGTAAACTTTTTTATACTATCATGGAGTTTTTTTATATAGTTTACTCGAGTTGTTTAAACATTCAATTTTGAATTTGACTATAGTGAGTGGATGCATCATGCATATATATTTTTAGTTGACGACGAAAATAAAATAAAATAATTGAATTAATACTTTTAAAATAATCTTATTTTAAGGCAGGGATGTCTTTTGTAAAAAAAATGCAGGGTATTATCACGATTTTTTATTTGGTTTCTATTTTCACGAAATTTAAATATGTTTTTTTTTTACTTAAAATCTACAACCAAAAGAAAAAATCTACAATTTTTTTATTCATTGACCATATGGTTTTTAATTATATAAAAAATGTTGAAAGTGTACAACACATGCTTATTTAGTCCCTAAACTCCATTAAAGTCTGTCATATTAGTTTATAGAATAAAAGTCATCGTAGTCATTTGTCAAAAAAAAAAGAAGTCATCGTGGTCTTTAAATATCATTTTTTCTTTATTTATTCATAAACTTTGTAAATATAAAAAGTAGTCCATAAAATTTATGAATTCTCTCAATTTAGACTCTATCTTCTATAACTTAACTCCTTTTTCTCATTGTTTTTGTTTTGTTTATCTTTTTCGGGTTTGTAATTTGGATATTTTAAGTCTTCTTTAGCACTTTTTGTGCTGAATTACTTTTTTGTAGTGGTAATATATCATTTTAGTTTTTTTCCAAAAAAATACAAATATTAAATTGTTATATTTTGTATGGATCACTTAATATATTTACATAATTCGTGGACTAAATTTAAGATAAGGTGATACTTCAAAGACTAAATCTATAGTTTAGTTTAGTTTCTAACATATGATTAACACCGACTAAATTGACAAATTTTATATAATTTATAAACTTATTTCTTATATTTCTTATATTTGTATATTTTAAGAATTAAATTGAAAAAAGCGGTAGTTTTAGTTTAGGTAATAAATTGAAAATTTATTAAATACCATAATTAAAACACACCTCTCATGTTCAAAAAAAAAATTACTCTATTAATTTGAAGGTCAGCTCCATAAATAAAATTTGATAAAGAATTGTTTTACAAAAATAATAAAAGTCACATTCTTTCAAAACAATTTTTTTAAAATTTATTAACCATTCGAAGTTAATTTTTAAGATTATTATAATCACAGATTAACCATGTCATGAAACTCTAATGACAAGTTAAAACCAGATTGAATAAATCCAAATTAAGACAACTCAGAAGTTAACTCCCCTGAAACTCACCGTTGCAAAGTGATGATGATGAACAACAATCACTTCACAATCTGAAACTGAAATCTCCAACCTGCGAAGAAACCAAAGTTGCATTCAAAATCACATTCTGTATGACCCACTTTCACCTTTCATCTCTTTTTCTCATAAACCTCTCTGTTTCTTACACCCTTTATCCATTTACCTCATAAAAACGCTTCCTTTACGTTTTTTTTCCTTCAAGTTTTGATTTTTTTAACACTGTTGCTCAAACTGTTTAAAGGGTATGGCACAAGAATCACTAGCAATGGATCCGCACAAGAATGAAGTTATTCGTTTGGAGCGTGAATCTGTTATTCCAATTCTCAAACCTAGACTCATCATGACATTGGCAAATCTTATTGGTATAATTCTCTATATGCCCTTTGGAATTTCTCTCTATGTTGTGTTGAATTCATATTTGTAGAAGCATGTTTAGGGTATACTGTTTTGTAATTTTTGGTTGTTATTGTTGTTATAGTGATTAATGATTATTCTTCAATGAAAGTGCATTGTAGCATGCCTTTCTCTCACCTTTAAAAACAAATTTGTGATGAAGTTCATTGGAATTTCCTACCCTTTGTATGATTTAGTTTTTGCATGCTGTTATGGAGTTCAGTTTTTGATATAGGGTTTAATAAAAACAATGTTTGCGATTGTGATCTGGGTCGCAACATCGTGGTTTTGATGTCTGTACGACCATAGTTGAGGTTGCTTTAGCTGCATTTGACTGTAATTTTCTGCAGTATCTAGGATAGCAATACAACTGTGACCATTACGCGACCGCAATTTAAAACCTTATTTATCAACAGTTTGTACACCTGTAAGGATTTAGCCCTTTGCAATTGTTGAATGCATACAAATATTAACAATTGGATGAAATAACACTTTGTATTGAATTCACTAAATAAGAGGAATTGATTGAATACAATGGAAAATGACAACTTAAGGAACTTGTAGAAAGATAGAAGAAGACTAAGTTCAAAGACGTAAGTTATTACTTGCAAGGAGAGTACCAAAGGGAGAGAGGAGAGACTTCATCAATTTTCTTCATACCCCGACTCTCAGTGATCATCATTTCTCTATTTATGCACAATCCAAGCTTCCTTGATTTTAGGATCACTAGCTACATGTCCATTTGCCTCAACCAATAATATTATGCCAAGCGTATTTCCCTCATATGCTATTTTGAATCATAACTTCTTGAATTCATTGTTGTTATTCTATTGTGGCTTGAGTTGTTTCTGTATGTTATGCAGAGCATAGCTCCGACCGAGCTGAGTTTTTGAAGCTCTCCAAAAGGGTAGAGTACACAATTCGAGCTTGGTACCTTCTACAATTTGAGGACTTGATGGTATTATTCAGTGCTTGATCTTTTTTTATTTCTATCTTATATATAACTTGGTCTTGTGGAGAGACTGATTCCTTTATGCCTTCAGCAACTCTACTCCCTCTTTGATCCTGTAACTGGGGCACAAAAGTTAGAACAGCAGAACCTGGCTCCTGAAGAAATTGATGTGCTTGAACAGAATTTCTTGACATACCTATTTCAGGTACTATCTCAAGTTGATGCATTGTGAATGTACAATTTTTTTGGTGGCATCTTGTTAATATAATATAGACTTGAAAACTTATCACAAGTTACAGTATTAATATGAAGGAGTAATATGTTAGGAAGTCGTGGAAAATTGAGAGAAGACGAGAGTCTTTGCTAAAGATGGTTTTGGATATTCTAGTGACAACTAAATTCATAGTTACACTGTACTATATAGAGCAGAAACACACCTAACTGCCTTTATAACTTTGTTTACTAACAATGCTAACATAAACTAAACAAAGTAGAAGCTTCGAGAAACTGCACGTATACTATACCACGCGCTTTTGGTGTTGTCTGTATGTTGGACATGTAACTCTGTGATGCATACGACAAGTAATGAAAAGTGTGGTTAGTAGACGAAATTCACTACCTCCTTCAGTATGATTGTAACTGAAAAGAAAGAGAAATCGAGGAAGAATAGTGAGGATTCTATATTCTGATTCTGTAATGGAAAACTTGGTCAATGATTACAACGGAATGAGTATTTGTAGGGAGAATGTATCCTGACTGATTTCGACTCAGTTAGTTACATTGTACAATCTGCAAATTGAGGCACACTGAGGCGGATTTAAATTACAAGACTGGCTCAATAAATTCAATATAAAATCATTGAGGTGGATTGAAATAAAGTATCATTTACACAAATCTTGCAGGTAATGGAAAAGAGCAACTTCAAGATAGTGACTGCAGATGAGATTGAGGTTGCACATTCGGGCCAGTATCTTTTAAATCTTCCCATTTCTGTTGATGAATCTAAGGTTTGTGCATATTATATGTTCCTTTAATGCCATTGTTATTTGGAATGCTTGATTTTGTTGCAAACAGTTGCTGATTTCTGTTTTATTTGGTTAATGAAGCTTGACAAGACACTTCTGAAGAAATATTTTGCAGAGCATCATCATGATAACCTTCCAGATTTCTCTGATAAGGTATGGCTGTGAATCTAGTGTAGTAGCTCTTACCCAATTATGATTATTTCAATTCTTTATACTAATTGAATCACTAAATATGTAATTCTTCGATCAGATAAAAAAATAGTTTTGTTCTTCAAACTTAAGTCCGTATTGTGAAACGGAAAACTAATACATCCTATTATTTTAGTATGTTATCTTTCGGCGTGGCATTGGGGTTGATCGAACAACTGATTACTTTATCATGGAGAAACTGGACATGCTCATTGGACGATTTTGGGCCTATTTGTTAAGAATAACTAGGTGAGCAAACTCCTAAACTGGAATGTTGCTGTTATGGTCGATGCTAATGAATAATCTGTTATGAGAAGTTGGTATATTGATTATTATATCATTTTGTCTCCATAAAACCTTTTAAAAGTTCAATGTTAAAATAATTTCATGTTTGCATTAATCAAAGTAAATATCACCAGCTTCATCTTGAGCCTCCTTTTTTCTATTTCTAGAAACCTTTTTAAGGCTGTGATTCTTACAGGTTGGAAAAGATTTTTTCAAGAAAGTCAAAGAATATTAAGAAGGATTCAGATGGCAATGAAATGATCCGTGATGCAACTGGGGATGACTTTATTGTGGAACGGATACGTCTTGAAAATATACAACTAAGGTCTTGAAGATATATTTAGTAGATCTTCTGATTTTTTGTTTTAGCAGCAAATGGTTTTTATTTCTTACCAAAATGCTTTGCTTGGGTATCTAAGTTTCATAATTTTGAATGTGTGATGATGTGGTAACTCATAAGATTGTTTGCTGCAATTTCCAGCTCCCATAATTTACTTGGCAAGACCTTGATCCAAGAACCAACATTTGATAGGATAATTGTTGTCTACAGGTAGATCTTCTTTTTTCATTTCAAACCTATATCGAAAAATTTGAAATCTAAAACGGAAATTGTTTTTCAGGGGAGCCAGTACCAAATCTAAAGCAGAACGAGGAATATTTGTGAAGCATTTTAAGAACATTCCAATGGCTGATATGGAAATAGTTCTTGTGAGTTACATCATTTTTTGAACATTTAAAAAAAATCTATTTTTTATCACTTAATAACTTTTCCATCACAACCACAATGGATGACTTTGGTACAAAATTCTAACTTGACAGCCAGAAAAGAAAAACCCTGGATTAACTCCAATGGACTGGGTCAAGTTTCTTATATCAGCAGTTGTTGGACTGGTCAGTTTTTCAATTTAAATTCAATATTTTTATTTGTTTTCAATCCTGAACCAATGGATCAAATACTCTTTGCAGGTTGCTGTATTTAGTTCACTCGAAATGCCTTCGGCTGATTGGTGGGTCATATTTGCTGTTCTTTCCACAGTAGTTGGTTATATTGTCAAGACATATTTCACGTAAGTAATTTTATTTTATTTTGTTGAGGAAACACAAGTATGTTAATTGTTCCTGTTTATGGAAAAGTAGGCTTAAATATGTAAATGGTCCCTGTAAGTTCGCGAATTTTTGGTTTTGGTCCCTGTAAGTTTTTTTGTTCTAAAACAAACCCTATATTTTGATAACCTTTTGGAAAAGGTCCTTGCCGTCAGCTTCCGTCAACAAAAACGCTTTGGTGGCTAACGGAGGCCTACATGGCAGGTTCTGAGTTGGCAAACGTTGATGAAATGGCATTAGAGGGACTAAAACCAAAAACGAAAATTGACATAGGGATGAATTTAAAAAAAAGTAAACATCAAATTTTGAATTTTAAAAATCAAACTTTCCATCTTCTTCCTCTCACTATTCTTTGTTTCTTCTTCCTTCTTCCTCTGAAATTTTCCCCAATCTCCATTACCTTGCGCCCTTGAAGGAAAAACCCTTTTCCTCCAACAAGATAAAATATGATCAGATTTTAAAACTTATAAAGCTTCTCCATGCTGCAACAAAGTATAGTTATACACATCCTAAAAAGTATCATCACTTTTAAACTGTGTCATGTTATTAAAACCTTGATTATAACATTGCAAACAAGCCTTTTGGTTCCTGTTAAGCTGCTGAAATATTACAGTATACAAAGCTACAAAGCATGTACGCAACAAAGGCCAAGAACTCTTAATAAAGCAGCCAAATTTACAAATGCCTATGTTTAAAAAAGTCCTATATTAGATACAGTGCTTAGCTTCAATTTCTGCATAATTTACAAATGTTTATGTTTAAAAAAGTCCTATACTAGACACAATGCTTAGTTCCAACTTCTGCATAATTCTAGCCTTTTGTCCATATGCATTAGCCATGATAGATATCTCATGAATTGTGGCCAATTCATTCCGATGAAGGTGAGTTCCAATTCATGTCAATTCAATCCAGAATTCCAATTAATTTAATTGCAATCCATGCTAATTTATCAAATTCACATTCCAATTTATACATTGTTGTTTTGTGTGTCTCCTTATGTGTCCTCATCCTTCTCGAAGCCAACACATCTCGCATGAGCACCATCGCAGCTTGCCGCAACGGCGACACTACACATCGCCATATGTACCCTTCAAATTATTACTCTTCCAATTATTCATCGCCTGAGTACTATTCCAATTTATAACTACTAGCAGCCTGGGATGAAAACAAACATATTCAGCTAATTAAAATGTGCGAAAATAAGAAAACAACAAAGTATTACAACAGCAAACTCACCATATAGGTTGGGTATTTCCAATATCTCATTTTAGGGTTGTCAAGTGAATTGGATATGAACATTCTCATAATTTTATTGCAACCACACATAGGTAACTCATTGGATGATGATTGAGTAATGGAATTAGAAGACATTGTTGAAGGAGATGGGTTTTGGTTCAAGGGCGCAAGGTATGGGAGAGATTGGGGAAAGTTTTAGAGGAAGAAGAAGGCTGGCATTTGAGAGGAAGAAGAAGACTGAAAGTTTTGTTTTAAATTCAAATTTTGATGTTTTCGTTTTTTAATTTCATCCCTGTGTCAATTTATGTTTTTGATTTTAGTCCCTGTATTCTCACAACTTATCATCTCTCATGCCATCTCATCAATTTTACCAACTCATGACCTGCCACGTGTGCTCCGTTAGCCACCATGGCGTTTTTGTTGACGGAAGCTGACGGCAAGGACCTTTTCCAAAAGGTTATCAAAATACAGGGTTTGTTTTCGAACAAAAAAACTTACAGGGACCAAAACCAAAAATGCGTGAACTTACAGGGATCATTTACATAGTAGTTGGTTATATTGTCAAGACATATTTCACGTAAGTAATTTTATTTTATTTTGTTGAGGAAACGCAAGTATGTTAATTGTTCCTATTTATAGAAAAGTATTATTGATTATTCTGAAAACTGTTATAAGTGAGGGCAATCCTCACCTCACAATTGTGTGGCTACTGTTTTTTTTCTTTTCCTCCATAGGTTCCAACAAAACTTGGCTCAATACCAAAATTTGATTACACAGTCAATGTATGACAAACAACTGGACAGCGGAAAGGGTACACTTCTCCATTTGTGTGATGATGTCATTCAACAAGAAGTAAGTGTTAGCTTGGTGCACTTCGTCCCTTTGTTATCAAAATGAACAAGTATTGATGTTTCTTTTTATAACGCTCTTAGATCTTTTTAAAAATAAGACAGGGCTGGTTAGTATAATACTTATGTAACAATGCAGCAGCCAAACATCTAATCTAACAACTATTGACTAATCTTAAACTCTTTTAGGTGAAAGAGGTGATACTTTCATTCTTTATTCTAATGGAACAGGGTAAAGCTACAAGACAGGTATGTATATGAACACAAGTTTATTACAATCTTGTTTTTTTCTTTCTTTCCACCACCTTTTTTATTTATAAATTCTATTTTTTTACTTAGGGAAACAAGTTTCTTTTAGTATTACGTAAGTATTTATGTTAGCTATATGGTATTATGAATCAGGATCTCGATCACTGGTGTGAGGAACTAATCAAAGAAGAGTTTGGGGAGGAATGTGATTTTGATGTGGATGATGCAGTGGACAAATTAGAGAAATTGGGTATCGTCACTCGGGTGAGATTCTCCGAAACTTGTCTCATTCTAATCTAAGAAGTGATTATATATATATATATATATATATATAATCACTTCAACTTTGTTTTATTATTTGCATTTCTATTCTATCTCTTTATATTCAACTTTCTGTACAATATACATTTCAAGTGAATGGTTGCATATCCTTGAACCTTTGTTGCAGTAAATTTTGTCAAATGACCTGTTTCTTTTATAGCAGTATCGATGAACCTTTGTGGCTTAATATTTTGTCAAATGTCTTATTGCTAATCTTGGTAATTTTGATTCTGGGAGCAGTTGAAAAAATATTAATTGAATTTCAATGTGTTTGCTAAACCTGTTCAGTAAAGAAAACCGAACCAAATCAGAAAACAGTTTGGTTGAGTCGAACCAAACAATATAAGTTTGGTGCACAAGTTTTAAATTTACAAGCTGAACTGGTTTTGAACTGATTCTTAAGCCGTTTAAAAGACTGGCTGGTTTTATGGTTCTGATTTAACCAGTTCAAAAACTGATTCTTTGGTTTCTGAACTCATTTTAATCAGTTTAAAAACAGCTCCTTTGTTTATGAATAAGAACATAATCTATTTGAAGAATTCACAACCTAAGGGTTTGAGAAAATCTTTTCTATTTTTATTTCTTATTTTCACTTCTGATTACAAAAATGCCACATTGATTTCACTTGTTTCTGTTTGTAAAGATTTAAAAACTTTGAAAACAGGAAATGAATTGAAAGCAATGTGATAGTTTTGGAATCAAAAGTGAAGACAAAATCCCTCAAAAAAAAAAAGTGAAGACAAAATAAAAACAGAAAACGTTTTCTGATACCAAACAGGGGTGGGGTTTAGTATGGGAAAGGGAAGTTCTTTCCCACCATGGAAAAGTAAATTTTGACCATTAGATAAATGAGAAACATTGATCTTATCATAGTCTTTCCACAAGAAAAAATTAACATTCAATTCAAGCAACACACAAATCAAAGCCATGAAACTCCTCCATTAACACGTTTTGGGCTTCTCTTTCACTGAAGCCTCTATTTCAATTGGTTTTTTTTTTCCTTCACGAATTAATCGATTATTTGTTATCATGGTTAGTTTTTAAAAATTTGTATATCTTCAACTTTGATTTTTTTT